>Ga0181612_156926_pt1 | contig 21979 bp, 20 predicted proteins | sample HoacroProtozoa21_FD_119630 | JGI IMG/M metagenome (GOLD analysis project Ga0181612, IMG submission 119630) | Hoatzin crop microbial communities from Cojedes, Venezuel. Combined Assembly of Gp0051906, Gp0051904, Gp0051908
GCGCCCGCGGCGGGGGGGGAGGGGCGCGCCCCCCGGAACGAGGGGATGCCGGGACGCCGTCTTCTGAAAAGTAGTAGCTATAAGGTTTATATATGATGCTTATGTTATAATAACCATATGGACAACAAAGCTTACCTCGATCAAATCGCAGTCAAGGAAACTAAGAAATCGCAATCGCCACTTCTTAGCCCTGCGCTGCTTAAGCTTATTATCGGCGCACTCTTTCTTATCGTCGTTCTTATCGCTATGATTTCAATCTTCAGTAGCCAAAATAAGAACACCAACACCAGCTACGCCGAACTCAACCAACGCTACGCCAAGCTGCTCGCCGAAGATAGCCCAATGCTTATACAGAAAGAAAACCTCCATTCTTCCGCTCTTCGCGCAAATACCGCTAGCTTCATTTCTCTTTCTCGCAGCTTCAGCACTACCTATGCCAATGCGGCGTCTAGCGCCGGCCTAGACATCTACACTCTAACCCCAGAAAAATACAGCACGATCGAGCAAGAATTCACCAACTTCAACACTAATCTCAACACTGCCTACATGAATGGCTATCTCGACCAATCCTACGCATCCGAATGCGCCTATCAGGTTGCCATGCTCATCCAGTTCGAGGAAGACATCTACAATACTACCAACAACGACGCTTTGCGCGAAATCCTCAGCACCAATCTCGACAATCTGAGAACCTTCCAAGCTGTCTACGAAAAATACGGCACCGAGTAGTACCGTATTTCAATCATTTTTGATTCTTATAGTGAAATCTCGTAGGAGTGCCTGACGAGGTCAAAGATTTCATCATCCGTCAACTGGCCACTGCAGATAATCTCAATGCCGTTGCGACCAAGCGCCCTACTCTGCATTACACTCTCGTAGCGCTCTTGCAAAGTCTTAGATAGTTTCATATCACAACGCGTCTCAATGCGTAGTGGTTGCGTATCTTTTTCGATCACCAGACAAATCTTGCCATCGCGTGCGAAAATTCGCAAATCTTTTTCGTCTTCACGTTTCTCTTCCGTAACGCCCTCAAGGCTCAATACGTAATCTATGACACTTTTTTCAGATAGCATTTTAGCTCCTCAATGCTGCCGCGAATGTCATCGAGCGCGCGATGATTCTCCGCTTTCGTAACATAATAATTTAACGCATTCTCGAAATAAATCTTCCAAGCGCTCACGTCCAGCATGCGATAATGCAACTTTTCGTTCAGCTCTGGCCATTCACGCTCAATAAACTTCCTATCCTGGTGAATCGAATTACCAGCAAGATAAATCGTCTTACCGAAATTCTTTTTCACAAACGCCAGCAGCTCTTGCTCAATCTCAGCACAAGGCTTGCCAAACTTATTCTGCTCGACCAAAGCTTTGTACGACTCTGGATTCTTTTCCCAGAAATCTCCAACCATACGCTCGGCGATCAGTCTTTCACTCACCTTCACGACGCCAGTATAGGTCGCAATTTCATTGAACTGCCAATCGGTCGCAATTGCGGCAACCTCGAGAATCCTATCCTTGACCGGCGACAAACCGGTCATCTCTAGGTCCACCCAAAGCAAATTCGCTTTCTTTGCCATTATTTCTTGATATCGAGCTTCAAAAGCTTAATTACAAAGTAAACACAGAATGCCAAAACGAGGAAGTTGATCAAATCATTGATAAATACGCCATAGTGCAAAATCGCCTCTTCACCAGTTGGTGTCACGCCCATATTAAACTCAAGACCCTTCAAGCCATCAGCGGAGCCAAGCAAGAAACCTAGAGGTGGCATGATAATATTATCAATCAAAGAATTAACCAAGCTACCAGCAGCAGTACCAAGCACTAAACCGACAGCCAAACCGACAACGTTCTGCTCCTTGATGAACTTCATGAAGCCGCTTGCGCCACCCTTGAGCTTCTCTGCGCCAAGCTTACCGAGCTCAGCTGCCTTCTCGCGCTTGTTCGAGCCCTCTTCTTTTGCTTTTACCTTCGTAACCGTTTTGGCCATCTTTCTCTCCTCTGAAAAAGTAATAAATATATACCAAAATTATATCATAAAAAGCGCAAAAACACAAGCACGACGCTTATTTGGCTTCGGTGTTCGCTATGCCACCACGAAAATCATCTAGATAGACCGCCAACTCATCGTCGAGCTGCCGCTTGAACGGCACAATCTGGCGCGGAGACGCACTCACGTCACAGTTCGCCATCCAGATTTCTGGCGTAAATTTCAAAGCAGAATCCACATTAATATGCGAAGCCGCATCGCGCCACCCTTCCCAGCGCACATCCTGATAGAACGCATCCAGATCATCATGCGCCAGCCATACCAAGAACTCAGAATAATTCATGCCAGAATTTTCCCATTCGAGGCACTCCGGCTGCAGGTAAAATATATCACCATAAGCATCATCCATCTCGTTCATGCAAATCGCAAAAAGACCACCCAGAATATCCGTCGCCACCACCAGGCTGTGCTTCATAAAATCTTCGTCCGCCAAGCTCGAAAGCATAAACACAGTCTGCCCGTCAGCACCCTTGCCTGAACCAAGGACATGTACCCAGTCGTCTACAATAATCTGCTCGCAATTAGAAATCACCACGCCCAAATCGGTGCGTTCTTTAATTTTTGCCCAGTGCAAAATCATCAGAGCGCGAGGGTTCTCATTTTCAATAATCTCAATCTTGCGCTCGCTTGACTGAAGGAGCTCCTTTATCGCGTTCCAATCTTCATTCATGCTTATAATATATCAAAAAAGGAGCCCCCGTTCGAGAGCTCCCAGTCGGCTACATCTTGTCTGGAATTTCCACGCCTAGCAAATCGAGCGCTTTTGTCAGCACGAAGTCTGCCTTCTCTACCAGCCAGAGACGCGCCGAGCGTTCCTTGTCCTCCGCCTGCGAAATTGGCGTCTTCTCATAATAGCGATTCAAAGCCTGCGCTAATTCAAAACAGTAGGCTGCAATCTTGTGAAGCTCAAGCCTTTCAACAATGCCCGCCACCAACTCTGGGAAGCGATTGAGAATATTCAGAACTTCCTTCTCTGCCTCAAAATCGTAATCCGCAAAATCAACGCAAGCAAAATCTTTATTCTTTTCCAAAATCCTGCGAAGGCGCACATCGGCATACTGGCAGAATGGACCAGAATAGCCAGTCAAAGCGAAAATCTTATTTGGATCATACAGAATACCAGTCTTGCGGTCAGCCATAAAGTCGCTAAACTTAATCGCGCCAGTGGCAATGCGGCGAATGTCCTCGTCGTTCAGTTCGCTCTCGCTAAAGTTCTCACGTACGCGCTTTTCGGCATCGTCAAGCATTTCTTCGAGCAAGACTACGCCCTTGCGACTAGACATCTTCTCGCGCTTACCATCTTCATTCACTTGGTCAATCGTGCCAAACCACAAATGAACATTCTTCTGTGGCACGCCAAGTTTCTTTGCCATTGCAAAAAGTTGTTCAAAATAAAACTTCTGTTCCGCACCGACACAATAGACTACTAAATCTGGCTTAAATTCCTCCGCGCGATAGAACATACAAGAGAGATCCGTCGTGGCATAAAGCGCCGTGCCATTACTCTTCAAAACCAACATCGGCACATCAATACCATACTCATCGAGACGACAAATCACTGATCCGTCTTCATTCTGTTCGAACTTACCTTCCGCCAAAAACTTCTGAACAAGTTCCTTGCCAGATTCTGCATAAAAACTTTCGCCAAGCTCATAATCCGTATTGATAGACATGCGCTTCATGACCGAATGAATATGGTCGAGCGAAATCTTGTTAAACCTCTCGGAATATTCAACCGCCTGCGGATCCTTCGCCTCAAGCTTCTGCAGCCAAACCTGCGTCTCGTCTGCTAATTCATGCTTACCCTCGGCCGTTTCATCCTTCAAAGCCTTCTTTGTATCAATGTAAATCTGACCAAGGTCATAAATAGTCACATCATCAATGTTCTTGCCGCTGCGCAAAAAACCGACCACCCAAACACCGAACGGCGTGCCAGTGTCGCCAAGATGGTTATCCGTAATTACCTTCCAGCCATTAGCCTCAAGCAAACGCTTCGTCGCCCAACCCTGAGTGCCAGGACGCAAGTGGCCAACCGAATAAGGCTTCGCCATGTTCGTGCTTGGATATTCAACAATTGCAACTTTACCCTCGCCCGAGTTGTTACTACCATAGTTCTCATTAAACTCGCTCGCTAACTTCTCTTGCAATTTCTTTGCAGGAATCTCGACATTGATAAAGCCAGGGCCCGCAATCGTAAAGCTAAACTCATCAGAATCGCGACGCAGACGCTCGACAATTTCCTCCGCAATTTGACGCGGAGCCTTACCGGCCTGTTTCGCAATACGCATCGCCGCATTCGTCGAGTAGTCGCCCTGGATATCCGCAGGAACATCCGCAAAATCGACTATCGCGCCATCGATGGCGTAAAGCTCTTTGATAACTTCTGCGATTCGATTCTTTAAGTTTTCCATATCTATATTCTACACCATCTCTTGCATTTTTTTGAAAATGATATCCTGATATTAAATATCCCTTGCGCTTTTTGAAAAATTCTGCTATAATTAAAAGGTTATCATTTCGGAGGCCTAAATCCCTCCCATGATAACCGTTTTGTTGTCTCCTTTTTTTGTTCTACACACGACTTATTTACTTTGCAGGGAGTACTACACGTACATTATTGCCCACGGACGGCGCTTGCCGTCCTTTTTTCTTGCCGTCAAAAAATATCGCCCTTCCGAGCGATACTTTCTTTTTTCTATTTCTTCTTAGCTGCGCGTAGCAAACCTTCAAACATCGGATGCGCGCGATATGGCCTACTCCTGTATTCTGGGTGCCCCTGCGTCGCTACGAAATAATCACACTTTGGCGCTTCGACGAATTCTACCAACGAACCGTCTGGACTCGTACCCGCAATCTTCAAGCCGCCCTTCTCGATTTCCTTCAAGAACGCCTGATTTACCTCATAGCGATGACGATGGCGCTCAACTACCTCGGTCGTACCATACAATTCAGCCAACTTTGAACCCTCCACAAGCTTAGCCAGATAATTACCAAGGCGCATCGTACCGCCCGTGCTTTCCTTACCCTTCTGGCCCTCCATAATATATACGACATTTTCGCCTTCTTCGGCGCCAAACTCTTCAGAATTTGCCTTCTCAACACCACCAAGACGAGCCGCCGCAATCACAGCACATTGCATACCAAGACAAAGGCCAAGATATGGCTTGTTATTCTTCAAACAATAGGTTGCCGCTGCAATTTTGCCTTCGACACCGCGCACGCCAAAGCCACCTGGAACCACAATGCCGTCAACACCCGCGAAATCTTTCTCAGTCGCTTCTTCGGCATTAATCCAAACCGTCTTAAGCTTCACGCCAACCTTCCAAGCCGCCGCCTTGAGAGCCTCAGTAACAGATAGATAGGTATCAGTATTATCGACATATTTCGCAACAAGGCCAATCTTCACTTCTTCCTTCGGGTTAGACTCGATGCTCTTAACCAAATCTTCCCACTGCTTCATATCTGGATCGCCATGATCAACGAAGCGTTCGAGCGGCGCCAAAACACCACCCTGAACCGCATTGAGCGGCACTTCATAAACACTGCGCGCATCCGGCATCAAAACCACAGCGTCGTCACGCACTCCACAGAAAGTCGCAAGCTTCTGTGCAATATGAGGCGCCTTAACCGCTTCTGCAACATCCATGCGGGCCACCACCATATCTGGAATAATGCCAAACTGGCGCAAATCACGCAGCGAATTCTGAGCCGGCTTCGTCTTAAACTCCTCGCTAGTCGAAAGCCACGGCACATAGCAAACATGCACGAAGAGACAATTCTCGCGGCCAACCTTAGTTGGAAATTCGCGAATCGCCTCAATAAAATGCAGTCCTTCAATATCGCCAACCGTACCACCAATCTCTACAATATGTACGTCAGAATTAAAATGCTCGGCGTTGTCCAAGAAAGTCTGCTGAACAAGACTCGTCACATGAGGAACCAGCTGAACGGTTTTGCCGCCAAATTCACCAGCGCGCTCAGCATCAATCAACTTCTTATATAGCTTGCCAGAAGTCCAAATCGAGTCACCCGTCATTTCTTCGTCAAGGAAGCGCTCGTAATGACCAAGATCCAAATCGGTTTCTGCACCATCCTGAGTTACATAACATTCACCATGTTCACGCGGATTCAAGAGACCCGCATCCACATTAAAATAAGGGTCGCATTTCTGAATAGAGACTTTGAGTCCTTTAGCCTTCAGAATTGCGCCCATACTAGCCGCCATAATGCCTTTACCAACGCCAGAAATCACGCCGCCGGTCACAAAGATGTATTTAGTGTTTGTTTTCATTCGCTGGGCTCCTCCTTTAACTGCCCATCCTTTTCCTTACATAATTAGAATATAGGATTTTTGGGGCAAGCACAAGCATTGACATTCCATATTTAGTGTCATAATACTTGCACTTACCGCTACATATAGTTTATTCCTGCCACCCCACCACGCGCATTTTTGAGTACTACGTCCCAACTTTCCAAATCAGCAAGCAAGTACACCTTAGCGTATTTCTTCCCACCTTATTTACTTTCCAAAATAGCAAGTTAGAACATAGCACCCCGAAACAGTATGAGTAGTCGCAACACAACGAAGCCTCTAACGATGTTATAATCACTACAGATGAAAGCGCTGTACGCAACTAACTATTCTTTCTACAAGGAGACCCAGAAGAAACCCCTCAGCTTCGTGCTTCTAAGTGATTTGCATTTTAGCGCAAAAATCAAAAATCACGTTCTGCAAAGCGTTGCAGAATATGCCGAAAAACAGCATCCAGATTATATTCTCTTCCTTGGCGACCTCGTTCATAGCATTGACGACCTCGATGACAAAGACCAGCTCCTGCGCTTCACGAGTTTCTTTGAGCGCCTCACGAACATCGCTCCAGTTATTTCCATCCTCGGCAATCACGATTTTTATCGTCATGACGAATATATGCGTGACCGCTGGCGCGTTGTTAACCCAGACCCAATCACGAAGCTCACCAGCCAAATCCCAAACCTCACCTTCCTCCAAAACCAGAGCTACGAGGACGACAACCTCTATATTTATGGCTTCAGTCCAGATTCGGAATACTACTGCTATGACAGCGCTCATGGCGGCAAATCTTCAGTTTTCAATCCTCAGCAAGAAGACAAGAATATCCTCCTGCATAATTTCCGCCAGACCCCAGAAACACAGCTTCATAAGCCACGCAAAAATAAGACCAATATCTTCCTCAATCACTCCCCTATTTACCTCGGAGATAAAGACATTAAGCTCTTCCTACAGGATTTTGATATCCTCATTTCTGGCCATATGCATAATGGCGTCGTGCCGCCAGCTCTCAATGATGTTTGGCTCAGCACTCGCGGCATTATGGCTCCAGGACACAAGCTTTTTCAGCCGCGTACTCGCAACGCCATGATGAGTTACAAAGACCCGAATATTATTCTTGGTGCCATTCAAACCATCCAGCCAGGACTTAATCCAACTGGAATTCTCAGCCACGCCTTCCCAATTTTCGTCGCCACTTTAACGGTTTCCAACGATATCACTTGTAAGCATCGCCCACGCAAGAAACGCCAATATCTCTAACCATAAGCTAGCTTGACAAACAGAGGTAAATGCTCTGGATTCGTCACACGCCCTTCGGAAATACACCCCGCACTTCTCTCGACGAAATCTGCAAGTTCGTGAAGGAAGCTGCAAAGCATGGCGACATGTCGATTGCCGTCCTCACCACAGACGCTTTTGGTATGTTCCCGACCACAGACCTACAGCAGAGTAACCAAGATTCTCGAGGCCATGGGCGGAACGGCCAAGGACTTCTACGAGACTCGCAACGAATGGTTCGAGCGCTACGACACGCTCGCTAACGACGGCAAGACTCACGTGGTTGCCGAGGTTATGCTCGACACCGAACTTCCCGCATCCGCCTAATCTCTGACCACTTCAGCACAAAGCCCCTCAGCATCACGCTGGGGGCTTTTTCCTTTTCTTCTTGTGAAGCGCGGTTATTAAAATAGAATTCGAAGACAGAATGTTGTAGATTGGTATTTTCTTCTTGCCTCGCGCGATAATTCAAATATAATTCGCAGATAGGCGATTCTAATGCGAATTGGTAGGCCCGAGTGGAATCGAACCACTATTGTATCCTTAGAGGGGATATGTCCTATCCGTTAAACGACGGGCCCGTATCCATATTCTAGCACAGGCCCGCCTTCTTTCCTATTCCCTAATCCTCATCTGAACAGGTTGAGCCGGACCATTCCTCTGGCGTCTCAACAATGCCTTCAAAAATCACTTCCTGAGAAGCCTTATCACGAATTAAGAAAACAAAAGGTTTATTAAAATCAACTCTGTAGTAATTATATTCCGTATCGTCAATCGCCGAAGTAGCCATGCCACCCAAAGCCGAAACCGCTGCCGCCTTTGTGCCTTTCTCGTTTAGCTCAATATGCGTCTTCTGAAGCACCTTGCCGATATAGAAATTCTCATAATTACTGCCCTCGAGATTAACCATCGCACCAAAATCCGCGTTCTCTTTATCGAAGGCCTTATTGATGCCCAAGTTTTGCATTACTTCCATTGCTTTGTCGATCGAATAATCGTAGCTAAACCTCGGCAATCCAGTCGAAACCTTATTCACGCTGCCCTGCCCCCACCCGACGCTATTCTCCAACGCAAAAGCCCCGTCGAAAGACGGGGCTTTTTAACGCAAGTTAGCGCCTAGCTCTTCTAGCCATAAATACAATACCAAACACCGAAACTGCCAAGATAACAACGCCATAGATAACCTTGTCGCCTGTTAGAGGAGTTGTAATTTTCTCAATAATCTCCTCAATAACTTCTGGCACAGGTGGAATTGCATTTGGGTCGATATCCGTATCTGGCTCACCCTGCGTATAGGCATCTGTATAGATAATGTTAATCAAGCGAACATTCGAATCTGGATTCTCATTATCATAAACCAACTCGAAATCAATATCTTTAAAGTTCTCGTTCTCTAGACTGAGCAAGTTGATTGGCACCGGAGTATCCCAAACCGTACCGAACTCAGGGTCTTCTTCCATCACGCCAGCCATACGCTCGAACGTAAGATCGCTTTCGCTACGAGTGTAAACCGTACCATCGAACTCACCCCAGCTATTCGACTGCAAGATTACACCATCACGACGCAAGCCATAAACAATCAAATCGTTCTTATCGAAGTCCGTATTGTCATCGTTTAACAAGACATAAGGCTTGTTTGAAGTAATATAGATAACCTCGTCAAGCGGATAGAATGTACCATCAAGCTCATCACGCGCTTCGTTGCCGGCATAAGCCTCGGTTACATTGGAAGAATAAGCGTAAATGTCAGTACTATCAGGAATTGTATGGCCATATTCTTCGCCATCAACCACATCGCCATCATCAGACGAACTGTCGCCGCCGCCTCTACCGAAGCTCGAAACCACTTCCGGCGCCTCATAGCCATCTAGTCTACTATCCACGACTACCGTATTACCCCAAATGAAGATGCGTGCCATATTGTCATCGTTCGAGAATGCTGCATCGTCAATCTTCTCGATATGGTAATCAATGTTTGCCTGCTCTAGCGCAGTATCATTATGGAAGGTTGCGACCGGGATCGTATTTCTACTGAAACTTTCTGGAACGCTAACTGTACGCAGCTTTGGCATTTCGCTGAAGGCGTGGCCTTGGCTTGCATCAAACAATGCTGCCGTCAAATCAAAATCCGTAGACGAGTCGCCCATCGTCTCGAAGGCAGTGCCCTGGAATGCATAGCTACCAATCACGACGATTTCGCGCTTAATATCTGGCGAGAAATCGAACTCATTCAATTTTTCGTCGCCCGCAAAGGCATAATCGTCAATTTCGCGCAAATTAGCATCTTGGCTAGCATCAACCTTAGTCAAGTTCGTACAACCATCGCAAGCCTTATAGCTTACCTTCTCAAGATTATTGAGTACAAGCTCATCGAATGGCATATGCCAGAATTCCTGATAACCATCCGTCTTCCCCACAACCGAGGCCGGCAAAGTCTTCGAATCGACTATCATCTTATCGACATCATTCGCCCAGAACATCTGATGCATTAACTGGCCGCTCGCCATGTTAAAATCGATGTTCTCTGGTTTAACGGTTATCGTGTCGTAATGAACATCCGCATCGCCAGCATTAAACGCCGATGGCTGAATAGATGTAACGGTGCTCGGAATAACAAGATTATCCGTCATATCGGCCGCATAGAAAGCACCATACTGAATTGCCTCAAGACCTTCTGGAAGCTCATTAGTATATTCGCCCTTGGTCCACTGGAACGCAGAAACACCAATCGTTTTCAAAGTACTAGGAAGCTCAAACGGTTCATCGATTTCCGCACTTTCAAACGCGCCTTGCGTAACCGTTTCAAGCCCCTTTGGTAAAGTCAGTTTGCCAATCTTCGCGCTCTCAAGGCCCCACGGCACGTTCTTTACTATGTGCTTCCAGCCAGTATCGCCCAGATCAAGCTCGTCAAACTCTAAGCCCGCAAAGTAACCAGGGCCGGTCATAAAAATGTCGGTCTTAGCATTCTCAGTAAACTTCACCTTACCATAGTGCGTTCCAGAAGTCTTCTGGCCATAAGAGATAATATTACCCTTATTGTCTAACTCATCAATACGAATACCCTGATTAAAGAGACTATAGAAAGTCGTAACAGGATAATATTCGCTATTAGCCATGTCCTTAGCAGAACAGCTCATATGAAGCATCTGCAAAATATTGCTACCAGCATAATCAAAGAATGAACTTGGTAAATAATCCGGACTATAAACTTCGCCAGCGATATAGTTCGGAGGCAAGGCACCTAAGTCGAAGTCAATCGTAATGTCATGCAAGGTCTGAATATTAGCAAATGCGGCGGCATTTAGCTCTTTAAGCGTGCTCGGAAGATAAACATCATGCAAGCGAGTACCCCAGAAGGCCTTGTACTCAATCGAAGCCAAATTTGGAGTATCTAGGTCAGCCGTAAGATTATAATCGCCCCAGAAAGCATCATTACCAACATACACCAGCGACTCCGGCAAATGCGTAATCTTAGCCGTATGCGACTCCAGATATTCAGCATTCCTTGGATGGTCGTAGTTCGAATAGTCTATATCGTATGTATAGCCATAGTTAAATGCAGCGTCGCCAATAACTTGAATTGTATCTGGCAGAATCAATTCTTCTTTAATATAAGCATCAGAGAAAGAATCGCCAGGAATCACTTCGAGATTATGCGGCAAAACCACTTCATCAATTGCAGCCTGAACAAACATACGCGGCGAAAGCACTTTCCAATCCGCTCCCCCAATATCAACCTTTTCAGCGTTAATGTGACCAAAGAAAGTGTTATAAATACCAGTACCATAAGCACCGCCAGGACACTGAGCCGATGGCGAAACATGGTCATTGGCATAAGTATAGTAATAACAATTATGGTAACCATTCGGCAGTTGACTCTTGTTCTTGTCGGTAAAAGTAATCTTGCCAAACTTCAACGGCCAGAAGTTATTCTTTTGATCTCGATTAATCTTTACACCATACTTTTCAACCTCAGCATCAGACACGTACCAAGACGACCTAGGGCCGAATTCGGTCGTAAAATGGAACTGCCCATCATACCATTCTGGTCCATGACGATGCGGCAAGGCCCAAGCGATGTAAATATCAGGGTTAAAGACATCCAAGTCGAACGTAATGTCATTCAGGAATACGCAGTCCGAAAAGACCTGAGCACCCATATACTGCAGCTTATCGTGCAAATAAATATTACGAGTACGCGTGCGTTCAAAGGCGTGATCGCCCAAGGCAATCAAATTAGGAAAATCTACATCGCCATCATAGAAATAAGTATTATAAAACGCATAAATGCCGATAAACTCAATATCGCGCGGAATTGTAATATCAATCTTATCTTGGAATTTTCTATCGAATGCAAAGTTACCAATACCTTTCAAGCTATCCGGCAAACTTAATGCCATACCAGAATTATCGCTACCCTCTGACAAATAGACACATGAGCCAGTGCAGCCGATAGAATCATTGCCCCAATCAGTAAACGCCGAACTACCGATAAATTCATAGCCATCACCGACCGTCACTTTTTTAACGCCCTTAAGATTCGAGAAATATTCCGGCGCAATTACGTTCTTCTTTGAATCTACGTCTGCATAGTGTTTCTCGAAGTCACTCGCACTGCCACGATAGTTACTTTTATCACTGCCAGAGTAGCTGTAGTAATTCCGAATATAAGCACCATACTGAGCTTGGCCATAATCATTATCAGCCGCTGCATTGCCATTACAGCCCGACGGAAACTCAGGACAATCAGGTAGGTATTGGCGGTTGTATGCATTAAAACGCCATTTATAATCAGCATAAGACACATGAGTATTACTAACTTCTTCATCTTCAACGTAAGGCGCCAACACAACAATTTCCTGAACAGTCTTACTTGCATGCTGGCCATTGCTATATTCATTATCCAAGACTACCCATAGAGGCAAGGTTGTTCCGCTCGTAAGTGTATCATAAGCAACCGTGACTTTACGCATCTTTGGGTCATTCTTAAACAATTCGGCTTCAAGATCATTGATTGATTTTGGAAGATATAATTCTTCAATACTGTTATTAGCAAACGCTTTCCATCTGATACTCTTCACGCCTTCTAGATTAACCGAACTTAGCTTAGCGCCATCAAATGCACGTGCTCTAATAGTCTCGATATTTGTTGAGGAAAAATCAAAAGACGTCAAATTCGTGCCAGCAAAAGCTTCCTCGGTCACATCGGTCACATTATCACCATAATTCACCAAGCTAAGGCTCTTTGCATCTCTAAAGACACCGGCGCCGATATTATTAGTTAAAATCGTAGCAACCTCGACATTTGAGCCCCTAAAAATATCACCGCCAACAAAAACATCACCATCAATCGTCACCGCTTTTCCAGCAATCTCCGAATAGGCAAAGGCATTCCAGCCAATATAGTTGAATTTATCGCTACTAAAGTTTGTTAGCTTCAATTTATAACCAGAGAAAGCACCAAGACGCTCGGTCTTAACAACGCCAGCGCCATTAGCGTAGCAACCACCCTCGGCATAGTTCAAGGACGTAACGTTTCTGTAGTTCGTACAGGCAGCATCCTCATAGGTAAATGTAAGGTTACTGATTTCTGCTGCAGTCATCGTCCTGGTATTAGGAATTCTAAATAAGACCCTGTGCGTATCATTGCAGTAGTAACTGTCTTCCCAAGATTTCTTCGCCATCGAGCCACAGACCTGCGCATATCCCATAACAGCATGATTGGTACCATCAGTAATAACCATTTCGTCGCCAAAGGTCAACTCAGTCTCAATAGCCTCGTCAATAATCGGAGAGACGCCCTCAATCTGAATTTTCGCCGTATTAGTCATATCCAATTTGATCGTATCTGCGGTTGCCACACGACGAGTCTCCTCAGGAAAATTCTCATCCTGAGCGGCCATATCAGCATCACGCAAGAAATACGTATCGATATCTGCAGTAATGCCCGGAACTAAAGCCTTCACCGCTTCGAAAGATGGTACTGTGACCGTGGCAAAATCCTCTGGTTTGTCATAGAAATAAATCGACAACTCCTGAGCGCCCTCTTCATTGGTCTCAAGTGTATATTCCCAACGAATATTATTGCTGTCCGTAATAATACCCCTATCGACAACAGAATCCGCAAAAGCAGCACCGCCAAAAAGGCTCACAATAATTACGTTTAATAAAAATCCCACAAAACAAAAAATTGATTTTTTGTTTTTATGTTTGTTTCCAAACATTTTTCTCTCCCAAAAAAATAATACCTTCTTATCATAACATAAGCGTTTTCAAAAATCTAAACACCTTTTCATTTTTGACACCCTCCCACCCCCGTTGTATAATAATTAAGTTACATAAAATTTAAGGAGTACAAATGAAATTATCCGAAGAGCTCCAGTGGCGTGGCTTCTATGCCGAAAACACCCTGGAAGATATTACCGATCTAGACAAAGCTCCGCGCAATTTCTATTGGGGCACCGACCCAAGTGCCGATTCTCTACACATCGGCCACCTTGCCGCTCTCATGATGTGCGCTTGCTTTGTTCGCCATGGATATACTCCTTATTATCTTGTTGGCGGCGCTACTGGCCAGATTGGCGACCCTAAAGACACCGTCGAGCGCGACCTCAAAGGCCTCGACGAAATCGCCAAGAACAAAGTCGCCCTCGCCAAGCAAATCGTCAAGCTTACTCATTCCCCAGAGGACACCAAAATCCTCGATAACTACGATTGGTTTAGCGAAGTCAAATTCTTGCCTTTCCTCCGCGAAATTGGCAAAGCTTTTAGCATGACCCAGCTTCTCGACCGCCAGTTTGTTCAAAACCGCATTGGCGAAGGCGGCTCCGGCATTTCTTATGCTGAGTTTAGCTACACCCTGATTCAGGGCTACGATTTCCTCCACCTCTTCCGCACTCACAAGGTCGATTTGCAGCTCTGCGGCGCCGACCAGTACGGCAACTGCACCTCTGGCATTCATCTAATCAAACGCCTCGAGAACGCCAAGGCAGATGCCTACTCTTGCCCGCTCGTAATCGACAAGGTTACTGGCCGCAAATTTGGCAAGTCTGAAGGCAACGCCGTCTGGCTAGATAGCACTAAAACCAGCGTCTTCGATTTCTATCAGTTCTGGCTCAACCAATCTGACGACGATCTCGATCGCTTCTTCAAGATGTATACTCTCGTCACCCCTGAAGAGCTCGAGCAAATCCTCGCCAAGCACAACGAGAATCCATCCGCTCGCTTCGGTCAAAAAGAACTTGGCCGCCGCATCACCGCCGTCGTTCATGGCGAAGAAGCCGCCAACAGCGCCGCTAAGCTCAGCGAATTCCTCTTCGCGAAAGATCAGGACTTCTCTACCCTTAACGATAACGACCGCAAGCTACTCGCCGAGAGCTTCCCAACTACCGAACAAGGCCAAAATCTCGTAGATGTCCTTGTCGCTACCGAACTCGCAGCGAGCAAGGGCGAAGCTCGCAAGTTCCTCTCTAGCAATGCAGTCTCGGTCAATGGCGTCAAAGTTACAGAAGACAAAACCATCTCCGAACCAAGCCTCATCAAGCGCGGTAAAAACAAGTTTGCCTACGTCAAATAGACCCTTCAAAAAGTCAATGCCACCCCTGTTATCTGCAGGCCAAAACATTGACTTTTTTGCTATTTTGTTGTATAATTAGAGAGATAAACTTTATCATTCTATGAAGGAGGGATAGATAATGTTGAAGTTTATGGTTCTCTTAGTGCTAGGAATCACAGTCTTCGCCTTGCGTAAAAAAATCAAGAAAAAGTTCTTAGATGAGTTCGGCGTTTCCGTTAAGCTCATCTGCTACTACGGCGGCGTCGGCATCTACTACGAATCCGATAGCCCTAACGAGTACGTCTGTGGCAACAAATTCTGGGTTAGCAAACGTTCCAAACGTTTCCAATACCAGAACGGCCTAAAATCCATGAACTCGCCTCGACAGGCTTTCCAGACGATTTATTACTTCGAAAACCTTTTCAAAGTAAAGCGCAATGGCGCCCGTATCGTTTCGGAGACTCAAATGCCTCCCGACAAGGAAGGCGAAGTAGGCTGGATCTGGATGTTTGACAAACCGCCTTATCAGTATGGCATTCACCCGTCAGCCCGGAAGCATATTACCAAGCTGCTATGGAGTAGTTTCAAATACTACATGGTCGACAAATGGCCGGCTAACCTGAGCGGAATCGAGGTTCGCGTCAACAATCAAAAGCTTCTCGATCTCTATGAGAGGTATCTGCTCGCAGAAACCGCCCTCGAAAAATCGAGAGTTGACGACGCCATTGACGCGGCACGACGAAGATTTGACGTGCAAGAAATGCAAGAATTAGACGACCTAATCAAACACGTCGATCTGATTCGAGCTGTCAATGCGGACGTCGCTTCAAAAGGCTGGATTGACGATACAGCCAAGAAGCGTTACGACAACCCGAAGCTCGATAAAGGGTTGCCACTCCCTAGCAAAAGAAGAAAAAAAAGATATTAGCCACGCAGCCAGCGTGGCTTTTTCTTGAAAAACGTAAACAAAAATAGCCAATTTCATGCCATAACTATTGACTTTTTTGTTCAAATATGATAATATATAGGCATGTTTAGGGAGTTTTATCGCTAAACATCGCAACTTAAGTTGAGGTTTTCCTCTACTTGGCCTTTCGATGTGGTCACCAACGACAGGATTTTGTCGTGTCGCTAGTGTCCACATCGATAGTAAAAATCGTGTGGCAAGGTTCCGCAATACGCGGAAATAATCTTTATTCCATATTACGCAGCCAAGATAAGGAGGAAAATATCATGGCAGAAATGAAATTCAACAACGAAAAGGCACGTTTCTTCATTGATGGGAACGGCCAGGTCATCAAGGGCAACGACGACAACAGCGCCAAGTTCCTGACAGTCCCGATTATGATGGTCGAGGTTAGACCGTCCGATAACGACGAGAACTACGATCTCGTCAAGGTCAGCTTCCCTAAGGACACCAAGGTTCAGGGCATCAAGCTCTCCGATGACAAATCGAAGGTTGTTCAGGGTCAGCAGGCCTATCACACCGAGCAGCTCCTCAAGACCCTCTGGGTCAAGGAAGTCATCGAGGACGGCTTCGAGTACAGCGAAAGCGACGATACTCTGTATATCGATTGCATTCTTGCAATCGATGAAAAAAGCGCCGACGCTACTGTTCTCGACAGAATCGTCAAGGAGTTCAAGGCTGCTCGCAAAAAGCACAACGACAAGTGCCCTGCTGAGCCTCCTAAGCCCGCCGAACCCCCCAAACCTGCTGACGACAAGTCCAAGAAGTCCGGCGATTCCGACGGTGACAAGCCCAAGAAGTCCGGCGATTCCGACGGCGACAAGCCTAAGGATGAGCCCAAGCCCAAGCCGAAGAAGCGTCAGCCCCGCAAGGCAGACGAGAGCGCTACCGGCGCAAAGCTGGAGCACATCTCTCAGAAGCAGGCAGACCTCGACACCCATGCAACACTCGTTGCTATCGGTGGCGAGGACTTCGCTAAGCACTTCAACGGCCTCATCTGGGACAAAGCTACTCAGACCTACAAGGACGAGACCTAATCTCGCTCCTTACCCCCCCGCACGCAGCATTCATCCGCCATCCGCCTCAACACAAGAGCCCCCGCAATAGTGGGGGCTTTTTCCTGTCTTTTCAAACTGCCGCCACTCCTGTAAAATATCCTCATAATCGAGGAAACATATGAAAAAAGTATTAGCTTTCGACATCGACCAAACCCTTAATATCGCCAAGACGCCAATCCCAGACGAGATTGCCGACCTCTTGACGCAGTGTCTAGACCATTTCGAAATCTGCCCAATCTCCGGCCAGAAGTTCGATCAGTTCCTAATTCAGATTGTTAATCGCCTTACTAAGGCTACTCCAGAGCAGCTTTCGCATCTTCATCTCTTTGTCGCTCAGGGCACTCAGTATTATCACTACAACACTGACAAGAAAGACTGGGATCAAGTATACAACTACCCACTCACCGAAGAACAGGTTACCGAAATTACCAAAGCCATCGAGACCGCCGCTCGCGAGCTCGGCTATTGGGAAGAAGATAAGCTCATGGAAGGCGACGAAATCATCGAGAACCGCCTCTCGCAGGTTACCTTCTCTGCCCTTGGCCAGAAGGCTGGCACCGACGTTAAGTACGCATGGGATCCAGACCACAAGAAGCGTGACGCCATCGTGAAGCGCGCCAAAGAGCTCGCTCCAGATTTCGAATACGAAGTCGGCGGCACTACCTCTATCAATGCCTTTGTTCCTGGTATGAACAAGGTCTTCGGCATGACTCATCTCATGGAAGAACTCAAGGTCGAAAAAGAAGACATTCTCTACTTTGGCGACATGACTCAGCCGGGTGGCAACGACTACCCTGTCGTCCAAATGGGCATCGATACCATTACCGTCCGCAGCCACGAAGATACCGCCTATGCACTCCGCGGTATTCTCGGCCTCATTGGCAAATAGTCACCAAAAAACGTTCAGCAAACTTTAAGCCACCCCGCAGCGGGTGGCTTATTTTTATGTCTCGCTTATGCTAAAATATTTCTATGAACAGCGCTAGAAAAACTTATATTATTGCAAACTGGAAAATGAATTTTACCCCTGGTGAGGCCAGCCTTTATCTACACCGCCTCTCTAATCGCATTCCAGCCATGCGCAATGTGCAGGTTGTTCTTGCGCCGTCAGATATTGCACTTCAGCCGCTATCTCTTCAAGTCAATCGCCGCCAATTTAAGCTTGCTGCGCAGAATTTCTACTGGCGCGATTATGGCTCCTTCACTGGCGAAACTTCCGTCACGCAAATCCGCGGATTTGTAGATTATGGCATTGTTGGCCATTCTGAGCGCCGTTTCTATTTCCATGAAACCAATAAAGACATCGCCAAAAAGGTCGCCGCAGCAATTCGCAATGGTTTGACCCCAATTCTCTGCATCGGCGAAACAGCTGACGAGCGCCGCAATAAGGAGACTAACTCGGTTATTTATGATCAGTTACTTGGCGGCCTCTCTGAAGTTAGCGAAGAAGATATTAATAAAGTCATTATTGCATATGAACCAGTTTGGGCAATTTCTGGCTTTAAGGGCGCAAAGTCCGCCAAGCCAGCCGACATCGAAGAAGCACAAAAGCTCATTCGCCGTCATATCGCCAAGCTTTATGGTGATGCTGTCGCGATGGACATCCCAGTTCTCTATGGTGGCTCCGTCAATGCGGATACCGCTGGCGGCTACCTAGATATTGCTGGCATCGATGGCCTGCTGGTCGGTAGTGCAAGTTTGATAGCAGATTCATTCTGTGCTATCGTAGAAGCAGCAAAGGTTAAATATAATGAGCGATAATATCGACTACGACGAATTAGATAGAGCTATAGCCGAAACTCAGAAAGAAGCTGCCGCCAAGGCAAAAGCCACCAGTAAAGCTACGAAGACCGCCAAAACCTCAACCATCCCAAAGGCGGCTACTATTCCCGTAGATCGTCCACAACCAGTTCAAGTTCACCAGACCGCTCAGAATCTCGCTCAGAACTTCCCTCCACGCCGTCGCGTGTATATGGATTTTATTGGCAAACCTCGCCGTACCGCTAAAAGCGCCGAAGCAAGCACTGTTCGCCTAAAAACTGCCGAAGCTTCAACTCCGGCAGCTCAGCCAGCAAGCCAAGCTGCAGCCGCTAAGGTTGCAACCCCAAAGCGTGTTGCTCGTTTTGCGACCGCCACCCCTGGCATGCCAAGCTACCGCGTTGCCAATTCTCATCAGCCAATTCATCCGCAGTCTATCCCTGTACCGGTTGCGCGTAAGGCTGAACCAGTCAAGTCCGCTTCTGCGATGCCGGCTTATCACAAGGCTACGCCAACTCAACCGGCTCCAAAACCAGTCGTTAAACAAGCTGCGCCAGCTCATCCCATAGCCGCGAAGACTGCTACTCGACCAGTCCCAGCACCAAAACCAGCAACAGCACCATCCGCAACTGCCACTGCCGCTAGCCACGCTGTCGAATCAATCAAAAAAGGGCCAACCGCACCGAATGCGAATAATTATTCTCTCGGCGTCAATTCCCCATATTTGCGTAACAATGCACCAGTCCAAAAGCGCCCACTCAATGGCGACGTCAGTGAGTACGTTCAGGACGACAAGATTAAAAAGAACGAATATCCAGAACCGAAGAAAGCTGCCAGCACCAAGAAGACTCGCAGCAAGCACACAGTCAAGAAGACCGAGAAGTCCAGCTCTGACTGGTACTGGCCAATCCTCGTGGTTTTAATCGTTGCCGCTGGTGGCGGTCTCGGTTACCTACTCTGGTGGGTTTTACAAGGAGCAAGCTAAATCAAAACAAGCATCCACAGCGGGTGCTTTTTTTTGGACGGTACCTGCGTTAACGGCGCTGCTGCGAATGATATCCGTTTCGCCTTTGCCAAGACCGACATTATCTGATATAATACTGAAGTATATATATGGTGGGTATAGCTCAGCTGGTTAGAGCGTCGGTTTGTGGCACCGAAGGTCGAAGGTTCGAACCCTTTTACCCACCCCATATATAGATCGAAAGCACGCGGGTTTCATATAACGGCTATTATGTGAGTTTTCCAAACTCAACATGAGAGTTCGACCCTCTCAACCCGCACCAAAGCAGAAAAAAGATAAAAGAACGACCAAGAGTCGTTATTTTTTATATGATCGAGGCGACGAACAATGCAAGCAATGCGTAGCATTGCGCTCGCTCTCAACCCGTACGTAAAGTGCTAAAATATACCTATGATATTTCTACAAATTCTTTTGCTCGTCGTAGGCTTTGTGCTTCTTATTAAGGGCGCAGACTACTTCGTTGATGGCGCATCTTCTATCGCCTCAAATCTCAAAGTTCCAAAAACCCTAATCGGCCTCACCATTATCGCCTTCGGCACCAGCGCACCAGAGCTCGCCGTCTCCATCAAAGCCCTTTCTTCCGGCTCTGGCGACATGGTTCTCGGTAACGTTTTTGGTTCAAACATTCTCAACATCCTACTTATCCTCGGCGTTTCCGCCTTAATTAAGCCTCTTGCCGTCCATTCTAACGCAGTCAAAAAGGAAATCCCAATCTGTATCCTTTTGACTACCCTGCTCGTCACGCTCTGCCTCGACACTCAGCTTCAATCTGGCGCCGAAAATATAATCGATCGCGGCGACGGCATCACGATTCTACTCTTCTTCTGTGTCTTCTTACACTACCTCATCTCGACCGCCCTACAAGCTAAGGATAAAAAGCAAGTCGAAAAACCAAAGTGGAAGCTCCTGCCTTCCCTCCTATTTACCGGCCTTGGCCTTGGTGGCATCATTTTCGGTAGTAACCTCGTCGTAGATAACGCCGAAGCTATCGCAACCTCAATGGGCGTTTCGCAGCGTATTATCGCACTCACGGTAATTGCGCTTGGCACCTCTCTGCCAGAGCTCGTCACAAGCATTGTTTCCGCTCGTAAAGGCGAAACCGAGCTCCTCATGGGTAATATTCTCGGCAGTAACATCTTCAATATATGTGTCGTGCTTGGCCTTCCAGTCGCAATTTTTGGCGGGGTTAGCGCCCAGAACTTCTCAAGCGTAGATATTGCAGGCATCCTCATCTCTGCCTTTGCGCTCTTCCTCTTCGCATCGACCAAACACAAGCTCTCAAAGGCCGAAGGTGCTCTTATGCTCGGGCTTTTCGCCATCTACTATACCTTCGTTTTCATTGTTTAGCCCCTGTAGGACTTGCAAAAATAAGCATTATGTGCTATAATAGTAGTACTGCTTAGTGGTCTCCTAGACAAACTGGCAGATATCGAAAGAAGGAGGTGTTTCGTTTATGTTATTGCTCATAAACGAAACTGGATCGGGCGAGCATGTCCGATTCGAAGAGACTCGCACAGTTCTCAAAAACGGGGATTGCGAGTTACCGATCGAGATGAGATCTGCCCTGATCGATCTCATCAAACAGTGCGTGAACTCGTACGAGTCGTCGGTGATGATCTTCCCAGGACTGGGAGCGATCGTCGAAAACAAAGAGGTGCGAGTAGAGGCAAAATCCGAACTTACACAGGACATAATCCTCTACATTATGAAAACGGTAAGCAGATATCAAGACATTGCAAAAACAGCCGTTTTCAACACCTCTGCAGTCCTCGAAACAGCAGAGGGAAACAAGTTTACGGCGAGTATCAGAGTCAATAACAGAAACTCGTCGGTCAAAATCCAGAACGGCAAAGAAGCCGCCTACTGGACATCCGCAGTCGCAGACAGCGACAAAATCAAAAACTTCGAGGAAACGTATCAGGGACTCGAGTTGCACGCTTGGACCTACTGCCCGAGCTTTACTACCTAAGCAAAGCGCCGA
>Ga0181612_155428_pt1 | contig 21968 bp, 19 predicted proteins | sample HoacroProtozoa21_FD_119630 | JGI IMG/M metagenome (GOLD analysis project Ga0181612, IMG submission 119630) | Hoatzin crop microbial communities from Cojedes, Venezuel. Combined Assembly of Gp0051906, Gp0051904, Gp0051908
TCCATACAACCTCCTGATACTGTTTCGCGAAAACGTTTTCGCTTCAGTACACAAACAAAAACCTTGGGAATAATGCTACACTATATTACTTTGATGGCGGGATTTTGTCAACCATGGGGGAGCGATTCATTTTCTTTCAAATTCTACTATTTTCTTTCAATTCAAAATATTGTATAGTGGTGTCAGACAAAATGTTGTTATAACCACAAAAGGAGGGTTCTATGGCTGTAAACAAACAGAAAATTTTTCAAGACCTGACGGAGAAGGATTTCGAAGAACTCCTCTCCACAGAATGTATGACCACCAAGTCTTACCGCAAAGGAAGCGCCGTCTGGAATCAGGGGGATAAGATTCACAGCATCGGCATTATTCGAAGCGGCGGAGTTAACATCGAATCCATCGACGTCTGGGGCAATCGCAGCATCTTAAGCCACTGTGGTGCAGGAGAAGTCTTTGGTGAAAGCTACGCCATGGCAAATAAACCTTTGATGATAGATGTAATCTGCACCGAGAAAACCGAACTTTTCTTCCTGGATATTAAGAAGGCTTTTAATGATGGCAAATTAAGTTCCGGTTTAAGCAGCAAGTTATATAAGAATCTCATGATGATCAGCGTGGAAAAAAATCTTATGCTGTCCGCCCGGATTTTCCATACCCAGCCCAAGACCATTCGAGAACGAGTTATGAGTTATTTATCCGATGTTTCCATTACCGCCGGATCCAAGGATTTCGATATTCCCTTTGATCGCCAGAGTCTGGCGGATTATCTGAACCTGGACCGCAGCGCCTTATCCAAGGAGTTGGGCAAGATGCAGGATGACGGAATTATTGCCTGCCGAAAAAATCATTTCACGCTGCTGTAAAGCATTTCAAACCAACGTAAAGCATTTCAAATAATCCGACGTTTATATAAAAAAGGGACTCCAAAAGGAGTCCCTTTCTTATATATTCACGTCTCGCTGGCGAGACTCGCGCGCCGTTTTCATTGGCTGTCACTTACACCGTCTCAAAAAGTTTGGTGTTCTCATTCAGTCGGTCGGTCACCTGATTATTCTCATCCATAGCATCACCGATTCCCTGAATCTCATTTACAATCTCCGTGGAGTTTGCTGCAGACATATCAATGGCTGCGGAAGACTCACTAACAGACATAGTAATGGTCTCCACAGAGCTTTCCATTTCCTGCATAATTTCATTTAACTTATCCGCACGCTGCTGGAACTTGGAAAGCAGCTCATCCATAACCATAGAAGTATTCTCATACTTGCTTCCGGTCTCAACGAATGCATCATAATCAGCCAGCACGTTAGAATTAATAAACTCCATAACTTCAACGGCATTATCTGCCAGGCTCTTAACAGCGTCTGTTACCTGCTCGCTGATTTCCTGAATGTTGCTGGCAGTGTCACGGCTGTCTGCAGCCAACTGACTGATCTCGTCTGCCACAACAGCAAATCCGCGGCCGGCCTCCCCTGCTCGGGCTGCCTCAATAGAAGCATTTAATGCCAGAAGATTGGTCTGGGATGCAATATTTAAAATCTCATTGGTAAGACCTGCAATCTGACTGACCTGCTCGCTTTCCTTAACGGACACTTCCAGCACTCTGGAAAGTTCTTCCATCTTAGCACCGGTATTTTCTTTCTTGGACATAGCCTCGTTCTTAATGGCATCTGCCTCTTTACGAACCTGATCTGCCGTATCCGTACCCTCGGCTGCCGCCTCCCGGATACCATCTGCAGCATCCCGAACTTCGGTAAGACGCTCGTTCATCTGCTCTGCAGACTCAGAAACATTTGCCATGCTGGCTGCCAACTCCTCCAATGCAGCGGAAGTATTGGTAATATTGTCGCTGGCATGCTGAATTCGGCTGGTCATACTCTCGGAAGAACCGGACAGAATCACAGCGCCGTCCTTCACCTCGCGGATAATTCCCTGCAAGGTCTCCAGGAATTGATTAATACCATCCACAATCAAGCGAAGTTCGGAACCGGTCTTGGTCTGAAGGCGGGCAGTAAGATCTCCCTTACCGGAATTAATATCCGTAATAATGCCATCTACCTCACCGGCAATCGACTCAATCTTACGGCTGACACGAGCAATATTTAAAACAACTCCCAAAACTAAAAGGAGAATAAACACAATCGTTCCAACAATCCCGGACTGAAGAACTGCATTATAAGTACTTCCCAAATAGGTCTCCATACCGTCTACCAATCCGGCAATAGACTCCTCTGCCTCGGAAATACAATTGTTCAAGGTAGCAAGATCTGTGGAATATGCACTGCTGACGGTCTTGGTGGAAATAGCCTTCTCCACGTCTGCATAGTAGACCTCGGCAGCTGCGGCAATAGCCTCAACCTGCGCCTGGCCCTCATCCGTATTACTTACCAAAATACTCTCTCCTAAGTAAGTAATAATCTCCTGCATCTCTGCTTCCTTATCGGAAATGCTCTTGGAATACTGAGAAGGCTCCGCACCGTTGGCAATGGCCTGGACGTTACCGTTAATAGCGGCAATATTCGTCCGAAGGGTACCCTCCTGAATCAAAAGCTCTGCCTCGTTGGTGCTGGCCGTTACTGCAGACTCTTTAATGTCACCGGCTCCCTTTAAGCAGGCCGACATAATAATGGCAAAGGCCGCAAACATAACAACATTAATGGCCAGATTCTGAAAAATAATACGTTTGAAAAATGGAATCTTTTTGTGTTTCAAAGAAATAACCCCCTCTCACAAGTAACAAATGTCTCTAAAAGCCATTATACTAAAGTGAAGGGGGTTTCGAAATAGTTTTTTTATTTTACTCACCTGTGTAATTCATCATGGATAAATGTCTGCTCCGGTGTAGTTTAACGCACGCATGGAATTTAAAATCGCAATGACTGCCACACCTACATCAGCAAACACAGCAGCCCACATTCCTGCAAGTCCCAGCGCACCCAAAACAAGAATCAGAATTTTTACCGTAAGAGCAAACACAATGTTTTCTTTTACAATGCGAAGGGTTCGCTTAGCAATGGAAATTACTGCAGGAATCTTTCGAATATCATCATCCATCAAAACAATGTCTGCCGCCTCAATGGCTGCGTCACTACCAAGGCTTCCCATAGCAATACCCACATCTGCACGCATCAGCACCGGAGCATCATTGATACCGTCACCTACAAAAGCCACCGTATCCTGCGATAAAAGTTTCTCCACCTTTGCCACCTTATCCTGGGGCAAAAGTTCCGCAAAATACCGATCCACTCCGGATGCCTGACTAATATACTCAGCACTTTCCTTCCGGTCTCCGGTTAACATCACCGTCTCTCGAACACCGGCCCGTTTCATGCCGGACATAGCTTCCGAAACTCCGTTCTTCATAGTATCGGAAATCAAGATACTTCCCTGATAAGCCCCATCATAAGATACCAGAACACGGGTACCGCCCTGGTTGTCATTAACAGATGTCGCAGTATCCCCCTTTGTGCTATCCGGCGAAATGTTGTCATGACCACAATTTATATCTACGCCTTCCCGTGATAATAATTTTTCATTTCCCACCAGAAGAACCTTGCCATCTAAGAGTGCCCGAATACCATGTCCCGCAATCTCCTGAACTTCACTTAAGCGGCTGCGATCCAGAGATTCATTCAAGCGTTTTTCGTATGCCCGCAATACTGACTGAGCGATGGGATGGGTGGAATTAGCCTCCCCATAGGCTGCCAGTTCCAACAGCTGATTGCCGGAAATACCCTCAGAAGCATTTACCTTGCTTACCTCAAACTCCCCTTTGGTCAGAGTCCCGGTTTTATCAAACACTATCACCCGAACTTTTCCCAGGGCCTCCAGGTAGTTACTTCCCTTTACCAGCACACCGATTTTAGAAGATGCTCCGATTCCTGCGAAGAATCCCAGAGGAACAGAGATCACCAGGGCACAGGGACAGGACACAATTAAAAATACGCAGGCTCTGCCGATCCAATCTGCCCAGCCACCGCCAAAAAGGAGAGGCGGAATCAACGCCAATACAGCGGCTCCTATGGTTACCACGGGAGTATAGTACTTGGCAAAACGGGTAATGAAATTCTCCAGACGGGCTTTTTTATTAGAGGCATTTTCCACCAGGTCTAAGATTCGTGCCACAGTAGAATCCTCATAAGCCTTTTGTACCTTCACCCGAAGGGTACCCTCGCCATTTAGGCAGCCGGAGATCACTGCATCTCCCACCGCTGCCCGACGGGGAACACTTTCTCCCGTAAGAGCCGCAGTATCCAGGAAAGACTCTCCGGAAAGCACAGTGCCGTCCAAAGGAATCCGTTCTCCGGGGCGAATCACAATAATATCTCCTACCTTAACATCCTCAGGATCCACTTCCTCCACATCGCCATCTTTTTCCAGGTTGGCATACTCCGGCGCAATACTCATCATATCTGAAATGGACTTCCGACTCTTTCCTACCGCATAACTTTCAAAGAGTTCACCCACCTGATAAAAAAGCATCACGGCCAGCGCCTCAGAATACTCCTGCATTCCAAAAGCAGCAAAAGTAGCAATCATCATTAAAAAATTTTCATCGAACACCTGACCGTTTTTAATATTCTTCGCCGACTTAATAATCACATCGTATCCGATAATTAAATAAGGCACCAAAAATAATACTGCCACCGCATACCAGGGAAAGGGCGAAAGTACCCCTGTCTTATCCAAAGGTACCAGAATGGCAAAACAAATCAGGACAATAATGATTCTTTTTAATGCTTTCTTTTGCTTCTTTGTCATTTTTAAATCTCCACTTCACAATCCGGCTCAACCTTTTTCATGGTTTGAACCGATGCCGCAAGTACTTCATCAAACACATCGTCCTCTGCTTCCAGGGTAAATTTCTGGGTCATAAAATTTACCCGGGCATCAATAACGCCGTCTAATTTTTTCACAGCCTCCTCCATCTTGGCTGCACAATTAGCACAATCCACTTCGCAATTAAACTTCTTCTTCATAACAGTTCCTCCTTTTTATTTACGACATTCAAGTCCCGCTGGCGAGACGCGCGCGCCGGATGCGCCAGCGCGAAACGCTCTTATTCTTACTCCCTAATATGCTCCAGGCCCTGGGCGATGATGGTTCGCACATGATCATCCGCCAGAAAATAAATCATCTGCTTTCCTTCCCGGCGGTTGGACACCAGCTTGGATTGTTTTAAGATCTTCAATTGGTGGCTTACCGCACTCTGGGTCATACCTAAGGTCTCTGCCAGGTCGCAAACACAAATATCGCTTTCAAACAACACGAATAAGATTCGAATCCGGGTGGAATCACCGAAGATTTTAAACAGCTCCGCCAGGTCATACATCTCATCCTCATCGGGAAGTTTTTTAAAAACAGCCGCCACCTTGTCGGGGTGCACTTCACTACATTCACACTGCTCCACATCTTCTCTGGACATCACTTTCACCTCCTTTATATAAATTACGAATCACATTCTTTGTGAAATTCAATATCCGGCTTGTATAATTTTATTTGAACGTATGAATGATTGTTCATACGTTCATTATACGCCTGCCCATCTTTATGTCAAGTATCCCAAGATTGAAATGTCCTTTTTTTTTCCCCGGGGGGGTTCTTTTTTTTTTCTCAAGCAAAAAAAAAAGCGGGCCCCGAGGGCCCTGCCTGCTTGTTGTTTTTATTCTATTTGTTGCAAAAAGCCTATGGCCATAAGCATCCTTGCACCCTTGCATTCCCTTTACAATGCGGAGCTTTCGGAGTCGGAACTTTCCGAATCGGAACTGTTCGAATCACTGCTGTCAGAGTCGGAACTATCGGAAGAACTTCCCGGTGCCTGGCCGCCGTTTCCCGGGCCTCCGGAGGGCATGCTATCAGAGTCCATCTCCGGCATGTTCTCAGAATCCATGTCCGGCATCTCTCCGTCGAAGTCACTGTTGTCTCCGCCGGGGCCGCCGCCCATATTTCCTCCCATGCCGCCGCCCATACCCATGCCGTTTCCTTCGCCATAGATATAGCCGTCCATGGTAATTTCGGTGGTGGTATCACCGGTTACCAAAGTATAGGTACCATCAGAAGTAATGTCCGGGGAGGAAATAACCACACTCTGATACTCCTTGGTGGGAGTGTAACTAACCAGTACGTTGCCGTCGCTGTCCAACAGCTGTACTTCACCGGTCTCGGTACTGCTTAAGTTTACGAGGATGGAGCCCTGCGTGGAATCATCACCGAAGTTCTCTGCCATTCCGCTGGCGCCAACAGCTACTACAACACCTCCGGTAATGGTAGCTGTACCGTTATAGTCTAAAGCTCCGTCTGCGGAACTGGTAGGACCGTTCACATAGATGGTACCGCCGGCCACCAAAAGGTCACCGTTGGAATCCACACCGTCACCGCCGGCATCAATTGTGGTGGTGCCGCCATAGAAATTCAGGCTGGTGCCTTCCTCTGACGCGAACTCATCCTGCTGTGTCTCTGTGGAATCACTGCCGCCGGCTGCGTTAAAGCCATCGTCGCTGGCCACCACATTAATGGTGCCATCCACAATATTGATAATGGCGCCTTCAATTCCCTCATAACTGGATTGAATATCAATGGTGCCACCGTCCACACGAACCTCCAGGTCTGCATGGATGCCATCGTCGCCGGCATTAATGGTAAGAGTACCGCCGGCTATATAAATATAACCCACCGTATCGTCGTCATCGTTACCGCTGTGAAGACCATCCTCCACACAGGTAATGTTAATGATTCCGTCATAAATCCGAATGCTGTCTTTTCCGGTAATTCCATGATCGGCGGAGGTAATATTATAAGTACCTCCCGTAATACGAAGATCATCCTTACATACAATGCCGTGACCGTAATCCGCATTAATGGTAAGGGTACCCGTACCGTTTAAAGTAAGATTGCTCTTAGCAAAAATCGCACCGTCCACATTATTATCGTCGGTCTGAACATAATCGCCTGTAACGTTTAAGGTGTTTTCACTGCCTTCTGTTGTAGTAATAAATACCTTCTTAGCATTGATTACATAGACACAGGCGCTGCTGGAATTGGAAATGGTAACGCCATCAAATACCAGCTGAATCTTGGCATCATCATCAGCATCAATGACAATCTGTCCATCGGATAAGGTGCCGCTGATTACGTACACGCCTTCCTGCGTAATGGTAATAGTATCTCCGTCAATAGTTACAGAACTGTCTTCTGCTTCCGAAGCCCCGTCCGCCAGGGTAATGGTGGTGGCTTCAGACTCGTCATAGGTCTGCTCTAAATCCCGCTCCGTAAACATATCCGTCACATCAATGACGCTGGTGTCAATGTCCGAAGAAGATGTACTGGTGGCCGTAGCCGTTGCGGTGGAATCAGAGGAATCGGAACTTCCTGTAAGGGAACAGGCTCCCAAGACCATAGAGGCCGTCAAGGTAAGTGCTAAAAGCCCTGCCTTCTTTTTTAAAAATAATTTCTTACAGTTCATTGATATCCACCTCCTGTCTTGCAATGCTGATTTCAAGATTGCCATTACGGGTACGAAGGGCATCCATAAACTCCTTTTCCTTATGATCATCCTTTAAATGGATAACATAAGTCAGTTTAAAAAGACTTCCCATGTTGGTGGTCTTTACAGTCTTCAAATCATATGAATTGGTGTACTGTGCCATTAAATCATCAAACACATCAGTGTAATTTAAACTCTCGGGAATAGTAATACGAAGAATCTTTTCATCTTCCTTATGATTCTCTCCGATACCTGCTGCCGTAAAGATCACCATGGCCACACCCATAATCCCTGCAAATAAAACTGCATATCCAAGATAACCCATACCACAAATCAATCCGGTTCCCATGGCAAGGAAAATGGTTCCGATTTCTTTGGCTGTTCCGGGAACAGAACGAAAACGAACCAATGAGAAGGCACCTGCCACTGCAACGCCGGCGCCGATGTTACCGTTTACCATCATAATAACTACGCAAACAATGGCCGGAAGCATGGCCAGGGTCATAAGAAAACTTTTGGTGTAACGGCTCTTATAGCTGTATACCAGCGCAAGAAATGCTCCGATGACAAGTGCAACAAATACACACAGGAGAAAATCAGAAACCCCTACGGTTGTCGTTGCTGTGGTGTCAAACACACCCTGAAATAATGTACTCATACTCACTACCTCTTTCTTAAACTTACTTTTCTAAGGTGAGGCAAGTTTAGCAAGACAACCTTAACTCAACTTAAATAAAAAATTAAGAAAAAATAAAGCCGGCTCCTTCGGGAAAATGAGGTATGCCTCATACTTCTCGAAAGAACCGGCTTATTTTACGTTAAATTTTTACTCAGCGAACTGTGCCTTTAAACTTTCGGACAGACCGGAAATCTCCGTCATCTCTCCCTCCACGCCGTTTACGGAATCATGTTGGGAAACAATGCTGCTGGCAATGTTATCAATCATGGCTGCATTTTCTTCGGAAGTAGCCACCAGGGTCTCAATGGCGGTGTGAATCTCCTGGAAGTTGGTCTTTACTGCCTCGATAACTTCGTACTCGCGGCTAACCACTTCATTGGCGCTGTTGGTGGATTCCTGAATGCCGCTGAATACATCAAGCAATGTCAGCATCTTAGCCACGCCGTTTTCGGCTGCATCGGCACCGGCCTTAATACGATCTGCCACATCATTGGTGGTGTCTGCCAAACCGTCCAGAATCTTACGGATATTATCTGCTGCCTGGGAACTCTGTACTGCCAGCTCCCGAATCTCATCTGCCACCACAGCAAATCCCTTACCATGCTCGCCGGCACGGGCTGCCTCAATGGAAGCATTTAAAGAAAGCATATTGGTCTGAGATGCTATGGAATTAATCTCGGCCAGGATGGCGGTAATCTCCGTCATCTCCTCTAAGAGAAGGTCGGTAGCTTCCTGAGCAGAGGATACAGTACTTGCCATATCTCCCAGATCCACACGAACTTCCTCAGCGTCGCGGTTACCTTCTTCAACGGATTTTTGAACTTCCTGGAAGCGAACCTCCAACTCCTGAGCCAGTTTGTAATTACGATCGATTTCCTCATTGGCAGCTTCGATCTTATCGTTTACGGAAACCGTAGCATTGGTGGAATGCTCCACAGCCTCACCCATCTGACCTGCTGCTTCGGATACACTCATAGCCTGCTTGGAAAGTTCCGTAACCCCCGTCTGGCACTCTCCAATGGCCCGATTCAAATCCAGTGCAATCTGATTGGCAGTCTCGGAATTCTGACGAACCTTCTCCAACGTAGACTCAGACTTTTCCAAAAGATCCCTTCCCCGCTTGGTGGTGTTATATAAAAGAATGGCAACCAGCACCAAAAGGAATAACTTGGATCCTGCACCGCTTCGAGTGTAGTTCACACCGTCTAAGATATATGGGAATCCAATCACACAAATCAGCTCTGCAATACCTACCGGGAAAATATAAGTACGCACATACTTAGGAATAAAGTAAAGTCCCGTCATGGAAAGGAACACGAAATTACACATTACGGCAATAGCGTTACCGCCGGTAGCAAAACTGTATGCCAACGTACCAACGGAAGGCGTAATGGTAATCAGCATAGCCTTGGTGTAATCGTCCTTTACAAAAAAATAACTGATGGTGGCAACAATACCGCATACAGCTAAAATAACAGATCCGGAGATTCCGGAATAAGACAGTCCGTTATTTATCAGCGTAACTCCGATAAATGATACAACACCAATCAGCACAATAATCCAATTTAACCTATGAATCTGCTTCACTTTTAAAACCCCTTTCTCCAATACAAAATAATGTATCTTCGTTCAAATACTCCTATGCATAAGGATAATACAAAAGCATTAAAATCGCAACGAAAACCGCACCTTGAGTCTTGGATTTTTATGGGTTAAAATATGTGACAGAAGTGTCAAACGTTTAACGGAGGATGACTGTATGAGTTTTAACGAATTACTTCAATCTTATATGGAATCATTGAATTGCTCCGCCAAGAAATTGGCCGATACCAGCGGGCTTTCCGCTTCCGTCATCAGCCGGTACCGTTCCGGTGAACGGATGCCTGCTCCCGGCAGCGAACAATTATCCAAATTGGTACAGGGCCTGTACGATATTGCCGCTGCCGACAACGTTACAGATATCACCAACCGTAACCTTCAGGAGGAATTTGTAAAAGCCCTTTCCCAGGGTGACTCTTTTACAGAAGGACTTTCCGGCAAAATCAACGCCATTATGGATACCCTGGGATTATCTCAGGCCACTCTTGCCAAAGGTATCTCCTATGAGCCTTCCCGGCTTTCCCGGATTCGTTCCGGTGAGCGGAAGCCCAAGGACCCGGAAGAATTCATTCAGAAAGTCTCTGATTATATTTCCAAAACATATAACGACAGCGAGTCTCTTCAGAAACTGGCCGACATGCTGCAGACCAAAGCCGAGAGCCTGCCGGATGCCAAGGCCATTTACACCTTAACCTATGACTGGCTAAAGGGCACCACCAAAAAGACCGAGCAAAAACTTTCCGACTCCGCCAAGAAGACAGAGAAAAAAATTACCGACTCTGCCAAGAAGGCTGAAAAGAAAGTTAAGAAAGCTGCGAAGACCGCTGCCGAAAAAGCCGGCGTAAAACCCGCCCAAAAATCCGGAAAGAAGATTCCCGGGAAATCGAATGCCGAAAAAACCTCCAGGAAATCTTCCGGAAAGTCCAAAGATACGGACGTATTTTCTCCGGAACTTAACGAGGTTATTTCCACCATGGCAAATACCCGTTTAAATCCCGTGGTGGATATTCCCGAAACCATTTCCCTGCTTCGGGCATCCCTGCTGCCGGTATCCAGAGATTACGACGGCAGGCATTTAATGACGGCTCATCTGGACTTTACCGCACGGCTGCTTGCCATGCACAGTGACGGCCCATTACTGATTTTTGACAGCATGCTGCCGGAGCTTTCCAAGGCAGATGACAGTTTTATGAACTCCATGGTAAGCCGCCTTTTGCTGGGAGTTTCCCAGGGTCTTGAGATACGGCTTATGATTCCTACGGCCACATCCAAAGAGGACCGTGGATTCCTTCTTCGAGAATTAATGCCCCTGCTTTTAACGGGACATTTTTCCATTTATACCACCACCCCCGAAGATGGACTGGAGGACGTATACAGACCCTTGGCCGGCATTCACGGATTTGCATATGCCACAGATGATTTAATTTGCTACGGAGACTCCTCTGCCGAGGATCCTTCCCGGGGCATGGCGGTTCTTACCCGTAAGAAGGAGGACATTGCCTACTTCGGCGGCATGTTAAACCGGCTGTACGATCATTCCACCCTGTTGGCTCAGGGCTTCCGCTTAGATCGCCGTAAGGATTTCAAAGCTTTCCTGGAAAGTTTTTCCAAAGAAAAAGGAAGCCGCAGCATTTATGCCGGTTCCCTTCCCATTGAGACCATGCCGGAGGACCTTCTTTCAGAAATTCTGGAGCGAAATCATATTCCGGAACGCCGCCAGCATATTATCCGCTCTTATCAAAGCAGAGCAAAGAAACGTCTGGAGGATACCATGGCAGTTACCTCCCTTCATGTCAAACTTCCTTCCACCGGAAGTGTCATGCTGCTGGACGAACTGTTTTACCCGGCTCCCATTCTTTATACTCCGAAAGAATACGAGGACCATTTAAATGCCACCCTGGCATTTGCCAAGGACCATAAGAAATATAAAGTAGAAACCGTAGAGTCCCATCCTTTCGGAAGAGTCAGCGTTACCGTCCAGAAGAAGGGCAAGATTGTTCTGACCCGGGGCGGACGCACGCCGGTGCAGTTGGTGTTATATCCTCAGCTTCTCGGCGAATAATTCTTTAAAAGAATCGCTTATTTCCATGAAACTAAAAAGCAGGTGCCCGAAAGGCACCTGCTTTTTTTACTCAACTTTTTCAAAATCGGAAGCGGGATGTTTGCAAATAGGACAAACAAAATCCTCCGGCATTTCATCTCCCACATACTCGTAACCGCAAATCTTGCAGCGCCATACAGTTTGATTTCCGTCGGTGTCCTTTGCCTTATTGGGCTTGGGCTTTACATGATCCTGATAATAGAAATAAGACATAGAATCCGCTGCTGAAAGCACTTCCATATCCGTTACCTTTGCAATAAACAAAGTATGGGTTCCCAAATCAAAGGTCTGCTCCACTTCACCGGACAAAAAGGCATTGGTTCCCTTGGTAAGGTACACCAAACCATTTTCGGAGCGGGTATAATCGGAAAAATCACCGAACTTATCTGCATCCCGACCGGACTGATATCCGAAGCGCTCAAAGATGGGAAAATCCGCATCCTCACTTAGCATGGAAAGATTAAACTTCTTGGTACGGAAAATCATGTCATGGGTGTAGTTGGACTTATTCACCGCAATGGTAAGCCGCACCGGATCACTGGTAACCTGGATGGCCGTGTTGGTAATGCAGCCGTTATCTCTGTTATTTTCTCTTGCCGTCAAAACAAATAATCCGTATGTCAGACGGTACATTGCTCTTTTATCCATAGAAAAACCTTTCTGTGTGCCAGACCTGCACCGGTCAAAACCTGTTAAAATCTACGTCCTTATTCCTCATTATCTGCAGCATCTGTGGTCGTATTATCCCCATCGGAAGATTCCGTATTTTCACTGCTATCTGCATCCGTACTGTCTGTGTCTTCAGAATCCGTGCTGTCAGAATCCGTACTATCCGTATCCACATCTCCCATACTGTCTACCACTGTCTGAGCCTTGGACGCGCGGCTGGTGCCTTCATGAAGTTCGATAAACCGCTCATAATAGGTCTTGGCGTTGGCTGTATCACCCTGATTATAATAGGAATCCGCCAGATTATATAATGCATCTCCGTCATCGTAATCCTCAGATAAAGCAATGACCTGAAGATAATTCTCAATAGCTGTGGCGTAGTCTTCGTCGGCGTAAGCCGTCTCTGCTGCCTCGTAATAGGTCTGGGCCTTGTACTCGTTAACCGAAACCAAAAGGGTATCATAAAGTGCCTGACCATTAGTGCTTAAAAGATCCCGATTCACCTGATCCAAAGCCGTGGCGGCGGTGGCAAGGTCAGAGGAACTTATCGCATTGGAAGCTGCAATGAGCTGCTCATAGGATGTCTCCTGATCGGAACTTCCTTCATACTGGGCAAGCTCACTTTCCAACTGTTCCACCTGACTCTGTAAGCTGGCAATACTGGTAGCATCACTGGCTGCTTCCTCGTTGGCTGACACCAAAGCACTGGCTGCACTGGAGTTGGCATTTTGCCGTACCTGAGGAACCACCAGAAATACGCATGCCAGCACGCCGATTACAACACCGATTAAAATATTGATAATGCCGCCTCTGGAACTATCCAAGGCTTCCAGGAAAGTCTGACGGGGCATTAACACCGTATCGTTACCGTCTTTAAAATCAATAACTTCCGGCTGCTTTTTCTTTTTCTTTTTTTCGTTCTGCTCCTTTAAACCCTCACGGACCTCCTGAAGATAGAACACCGTAATAGGATCCGTGGCATCAATCTTAGATGCAGCCGTAAGAGATTTCCGGGCCTCCTTATACTCCCCGTCCTGAATACAAAGAAGAGCCAACAGCTGATGGGCCTTCTTCATGCGGGGGTTATTATTTAACACTCGGCGCAGCTGAATTCGGGCCAGGTCACGGTTACCATCCTTGCAGTAGGCCAGGGCCTGGTTGTATTTCTTAGTGGTCTGATCCAATTTATCCAACATACCGGGGCCGTACTGAATCTCATCCAGATAATGATCCGCCATGTTGTCCTCGGGCTTTAAGTTCTTGCTAATGACCCATTCCCGAAGAGCCGGAACCGTTTCACCGATTTCAAAGTACACCAGTCCCAGAAGATTCCGGGCCTCAATATGATATTTATTGTAGCGAAGAGCCATGTTCAGCTTCTCAATGGAGCCGGATAAATCCCTGATCTGTGCCAGACGAAGTCCCTGATTATAGTAATCCTCCGCCCCGGCCAGAATCCGGTAAAAAATCCGCTGATCCGCACGGCAGTACGGGCACTGAAGTTCTTCGTGAATCTCCGCATTACAGTAAAAACATTTCATAACGTCTCCTTATCTGCGTACGGGAGTCTGCTCCAGCATCTCCTTTAAGATATCTACCATATCCGTCAAATCTTTATCCTGAATGGCTTTTTCCACTTCTTCCACTTCCATGGAGGGAGTGAATTTTTTTAATTCTTCTTCAAAATCAATCATGCTGCACCTCTTTGTATTACTTACAAATCCGCCGAAAAAGCTCCCGGCATTAACTCTCCCATGGTATAGGTTTCAAAAACGGACGTTCCGTCAGAATCCTTATAGGCCACCACCACGGGAAACTCCTCTGGCACAAACTCACTTAGAACCTGCCGGCACATGCCGCAGGGAAGACAAGGTTCCGCGGGGACCGTCGAATTTCCGGAAACCTCCCCCTCCGGTCCGCCGCATAAAAGCAGCAGGGAAAACTCTCTTTCACCCTCGGTTACCGCCTTAAAAGCAGCGGTGCGTTCTGCACAAACCGTGGCGCCGAAAGAAAGGTTTTCAACATTGGCTCCACCGTAACTCTTACCGTCCTTCGTAAGAAGCACCGCTCCCACCTTAAAATGAGAGTAGGGAGCGTAAGCGTTTTCTCTATAGGATAAGGCCTTACTAAAAAGGTCTTCCATTTGTTCAAAAGTATATCCTGCAGGAATCATGTTATACCGTAAGTCCCCTTGCAATAACATCTGCTACTACCTTGCTGGTACCGATACGATCCGCACCGGCTTCAATAAATGCTATGGCATCTTCCAGCCCCTTAATTCCGCCGGAAGCCTTAATGCGCTTGCCGTGCTTTAAGTGGTCCTTAAAAAGACGTATATCTTCTAAGGTAGCTCCTCCCGTGGAAAATCCGGTGGATGTCTTAATAAAGTCCGCATAAGAAGAAGACAGCGCCTCGCACATACGAATCTTCTCCTCCTCTGTCAGAAGGCAGGTCTCAATAATCACCTTCAAAACCCGTCCCTGACAGGCCGTTCCCACGGCATCGATTTCTTTTAAAATATCTCCGAAGCGGCCCTGCTTTGCCCAGCCGATGTTAATTACCATATCGATTTCGGAAGCCCCCTTGGAGACAGCATCATAGGCCTCGAAGGATTTTGCCGCCCCGGTATTATATCCGTTAGGAAATCCAATGACGGTACACACCGGAAGAATTCTCTTTAAGCCTCTGGCCTTGGACTCTAAGGCAATATAACCCGCAGCATCCCGGACAAAGGAAGGGGGAATACATACGGAGGCGGTGCCATACTCCATACCCTCATCACACAGTTTCCGAATTTCTTCCCAGGTAGCATTCTGACGAAGCAGCGTATGGTCAACCCTTGCTAATACCTCTTTTAATTCCATATCCCCAAACTCCCTTTTAAAAAAACAACTTGCTCTTATTACGGTCCATCGCTTTTTCGGGTCTTTTAATCCTTCTTACCGTCTGCAGAAAAATTACTGCATCTGAGACAGACGTTCTTCCACATCCGCCATCATCTTCTCGTATTTTGCCTGCTTTTCTTTTTCCTCGGCAACCTTTTTCTCCGGTGCCTTGGCCAAAAACTTCTCATTGGAAAGCATTCCCTTGGAACGGGCCAGCTCCTTGGTAAGACGCTCCTTCTCCTTCAGAAGTCGCTCTTTTTCTTTTTCCATATCCACCAGATCTTCCAGGGGGATATATACAACTGCATCGGGAAGTACCACGGATACAGCACTTTCCGGAACACCCTCTTTGTTTTCCTGAACCTTAAGTTCGGAAACAAAAGCCAGTTCCTTATAAATCGAAAACAGACTTTCAAAACTGTTTCGAATCTCTTCCTTACCGGAAGTAATAATCATGGATGCCTTCCGCCCCGGAGGAACATCCATATCACTGCGAAGGTTACGAACACCACGCACCAGTTCCTTGACACGGGATACTGCTGCCTCTTCCTCAGCAAATGCCCAGTCACCCCGGTAGGTGGGCCAGTCGGAAATCATAATGGACTCCTGGTCGGGATTTAAGGTAAGGTAAATCTCTTCCGTAACGAAGGGCATAAAGGGATGCAACAGTTTTAATGCATCGGATAATACCCTCTTTAAGGTCCAAAGCGCTGCCTGGTGAGAAGCCTCGTCCCCTTCTTTTTTCCAGATACGGGGCTTTACAATCTCAATATACCAGTCGCAGAACTCATCCCAAATAAAGTCATATACCTTCTGTACCGCAATACCCAGTTCATACTTATCCATATTGTCGGTAACTTCCTTTGCCAGGGAATTCAATGTGGATAAAATCCACTTATCCTCCACCTGAAGATCGGAAGGAGCCGGCTCCACACCGGAGAAGTCCTCCAGGTTCATCATAATAAACCGGGAAGCGTTCCAAACCTTATTGGCAAAATTACGGCTGTTTTCCACACGTTCTCTGTAGAAACGCATATCGTTACCGGGAGCATTACCGGTTACCAAAGTAAGACGCAGAGCATCTGCACCGTACTCGTCAATAATCTCCAAAGGGTCGATACCGTTGCCCAGAGACTTACTCATTTTACGTCCCTGATCATCACGTACCAAACCGTGAATCAAAACGGTATGGAATGGGCTCTTTCCGGTATGTGCGTAACCGGAGAACACCATACGAACCACCCAGAAGAAAATAATATCGTAGCCTGTTACCAGAACGTCCGTCGGATAGAAATAAGAAAGTTCCGGTGTCTGCTCCGGCCATCCCAGGGTAGAGAAAGGCCAAAGAGCGGAGGAGAACCAGGTATCCAGAGTGTCCGGATCCTGTTCCATGCCTTCGTGTCCGCAGGCGGGACAGGTAGTAGGCGCCTCGGATGCCTTGGCAACTACCAGCTTGCCGCAGGAGGGACAGGTATAGGCAGGGATTCTGTGGCCCCACCAAAGCTGACGTGAAATACACCAGTCACGAATATTCTCCAGCCAGTGTAAATAGGTCTTGTTGAAACGAGGAGGAACAAACTGAAGTTCTCCCTTTTCGATTGCTTCCATGGCAGGCTTTGCCAGTTCCTTCATGGCAACGAACCACTGAGGCTTTACCATGGGCTCCACGGTAGTGTGGCAGCGGTCATGGGTTCCAACGTTATGATCGTGGTCTTCTACTTTTACCAGAAGACCCAGGTGATCCAATTCGTCCACAATGGCCTTCCGGGCCTCGTAACGATCCATACCCTCATACTTGCCGCCGTTTTCATTAATGGTGGCATCGTCATTTAAAATATTAATAATGGGAAGATCATGACGCTTTCCCACTTCGAAATCGTTGGGGTCATGAGCCGGGGTAATTTTAACAACACCGGTTCCGAATTCCATATCCACATACTCATCGGCAACCACAGGAATAGGCTTATTCACAATAGGAAGAATAACATTCTTACCCACCAGATCCTTATATCGATCATCATCGGGATGAACAGCCAGCGCCGTATCTCCCAGCATGGTCTCGGGACGAGTAGTGGCAATTTCCACGAAACGGCCTTCCTCACCCTCTACAGGGTAATTAATATGCCAGAAGTGACCCTTCTGATCTTCGTACTCCACCTCAGCATCGGAAATAGAAGTCTTACAAACAGGGCACCAGTTAATAATGCGCTCGCCCTTGTAGATGTAGCCGTCGTTATAGAATTTTACAAAAACTTCCTCAACGGCCTTGGAGCATCCCTCGTCCATAGTGAAACGCTCTCTGTCCCAATCGGCGGAAGAACCCATTTTCTTCAGCTGGTTAATAATGCGGCTGCCGTACTCGTCACGCCACTCCCAGGCCTTCTCCAAAAAGCCTTCCCGGCCCAGGTCCTGTTTCTCAATGCCCTGCTCCTTTAAGGCTTTAATGATCTTAACCTCTGTTGCAATGGAGGCATGATCTGTGCCGGGCTGCCAAAGAGCATTGTAACCCTGCATTCTCTTATATCGAATGAGAATATCCTGAAGGGTATTATCCAGAGCATGTCCCATATGAAGCTGCCCCGTAATATTGGGAGGGGGCATAACAATGGTAAAAGGTTTCTTCTTGGGATCCACTTCCGCATGGAAGTATCCCTTCTCCTCCCAGTTTTTGTAAAGACGATCCTCAATGTCCTTGGGATCATAAGTCTTCTTAAGCTCCTTCATTCCTGTTGTCCTTTCCTTCTATATTTATATGAATGACCTAACCAAAGGTCCCTGGCCTGATGCGCCGGTAAAATTTCTAACATATGGCCACGAAAACGTAAAACCATAATGTAAAACGCAGGCGGCGAATATGGTATTTGCGAAGTATATGAATCCGCTTTATGGGCGGCACCTCTAATATGCAGGAAAAATCTAAAAGCATTCTGTGTACTTCCGGAGATATTTTCCCGAAGTCCATTGTATCCCCGGCGACGCTCTTTGCATAGTCCCCTACCGGGTCTTTTTGCAAAGATTCTTCCACCTGAAGCAGGGCTTTTGCCAATGCAGTCTTTAAGGATAAAAATCCCCGCTTACTTTCACGAAAATTTTTCCCGGCCAGGCCTTCTGCATTTTGTCCCAGCTTCCGGGAAACCGTATCCCGGGATGCTCCCATTTCATTATTGCCATGCTGCCGGTAAAGTACCAGAGCTTCTCTGGTATAATGCACTTCCCCGAATGCGGAAGCCAGGGCCATGGCCGCGCCGTCATGCATTTCTATTCCTGAGGTGTCCGGAATCCGAATCATCAATTCCCGGAGGGTATGGTTTATCGCCATAGTACATCCCGGAGCCACATTATCAATCAAAAGTCCCGAGAGCCGAAGCTGCTCCTCTTTAAATCCATTCTGTTGTAAAAAGGATGGCTGGAGTTCTCTTAATTCTTCGTCCACTACTTTCGCATCGCAGAAGACTGCCACAGGATGAACTGAAACATCCGAAGCCGTCTCCATAAGCCCCATTAAAGATGCCATCTTCTCCGGCAGCCATACATCATCCTGGTCCGCAAAAAAATATGTGTCTGAAACCACATTTTGAAGCAGCCAGAAAAAGCTGTCTCTTGCACCCAGACCCTGAGGAGCATCTTTATAAAAAAGTAATTTCCCGGGGTTTTGGGAGGCATACCTCTCTAAAATAAAGCGACTTTCGTCTGTGGATCCATCATCATGAACATGGATTACAAAGTCCTGAAAAGATTGCGCCTCCAGAGAATGCAAAAACTCTTCCAAATATGCCGCACCGTTATAAGTTGCCAAAAGAACGGCTGTTGTTTTATTCCCGGTGGAATCCATAATGTGTCTTGGTTCTCCTTTTAAAGCGGATATTCTTTATCAGCAAGCCGAAATTCTGAAGGCTGAGGGATATTTTTCCAAAGAAATTTTCCCGGCGGAAAGCGGCCTTATAGGTAATCATTTTTTCCAGAGTATCCACATCCTCCCCGGGGATGTCCGGCATCTTCCGAAGATAAGAAATAAACTCATAGGAAGAGGCATCTGTCACGGTGGTATCCGACGAAAGATTATCTCCGTGATATCCGTGGATATATAAAGGCTTGTTAATGTACTCTCCCGGCACGCCCCGTTCCAATAATAAGAGCCAGAGAAAATAATCGTCGGCTCCGTTTTTATGGCAAAGATTAGTAAGCCATTCCTCCGGAATCAGTCCCCGGTACAAAAGAACCTGTCCCGGAGATATAATCTGAGTGCCTACCGTAAGATAGGTGGCAAGATCCCATACAAGCTGCTCATGCTCCGGTGTACGAATCCAAAGGACACTGCCGTTTCTTTCTTCCAAAAGGGCATTGGAAATCAGCACCTTATACAAAAACTCTTGATCTCCCCTAAGCCGGTCCACCTCCTGAATGAAGGTTACCACCGCATCATCTGCCAGCACATCATCCTGATCCAAAAACAAAATATAATCACCGGAGGACGCCATAAGGCCCGCCACCCGGGATGGATGAATGCCCATGTTTTTCTTATTGGCAAGAATCTTCCAATTCCGCTTGCCGGCATTTACTCCCTGAAGACGGGGGGCCGTCTTGGGGCTGTCATTTACCAATATGATTTCTAATTCGTGGGAAGTTCCTTCCTTTGCATTATACGCCGAAAGAGCTGCCTCATTATGACATAAGGATTCCTGATAGGCCTCCATATATGCATTGCCTTCATAGAAAGGTGTAATAATCGAAATACGCATTAAAAGCTAGCCTCGTATTTTTTACCGAAAAATTTGGCTGCCAGAAAAGCACTGCCCTTCTTCAGCCAGTTCACCGGTTCCATATTTAAACAGGGAGCCTCCACAGGGCGAAGGCCTTCCGCCATGCGCTTCCTGAGCCAGGCATTAAATAAAATCTCGCTGACCCGTCCGTAAACCCGGGCGGAAAAAGCACTCAAATCCCGGGTAATGCCCCGGGCAGTAAGTTCCTCCTCCAATGCAAAAAGCACCGGAAACAGGAAATTGCAATAATCGTCAATATCCTCTTTTTTCATAAGGAACATATTAAACATATATCCCTTGGTATCGGTGTATGCTGCAACCACATAAGGCAGATACTCCGGACAATCCCGCTCCACAATCTCCCGGGCCACATCCAGATGGCGGCCGTCTAAGGTATGACTGTAGTGGGTGTACAGACTCTCAATATAATAGTGTCGCTTCTTAGGGACGATTAAATCCCCTTTCTGAAGCAATCTCTCTGCTTCGTCACGGGAAAGCACCCGGTCAAAAACATTATCAGCCTTAGCCTTTCCGGCAAAGTGGCGGCGGTAATGAACCAGCCCCATATAGTCGCAGGAGAGATTTTTCCAGCCCCAGTAAAGAGCTGTAAGCTCTGAATAACCGGCGTTCTTGGAGGAAATATTCTCACCCTCATCATCCCGCTGATAGGATAACAGTACCGTTTTACCTGTAGTATCCGAAGATTCCCCGGCCATACCTGCAACTGATTCCTTCCCTTCATCTGCAAGAGCTGCACCTACCCAAACCGGCAGATACATGGAATCCCTCGGCAGCTCATAAGGCTTATGAAGAGCCACTAAAACTTTGATATCCACAATTACTCCTCTAAGGAATCGTCATCGTCCGCAATGGCGGCAGATGCTCCTGCAACGGATGCAACCACGGCTACCACAGCCACAATGACTACCAAAAGAATGATTAAACCGAAAAAAATTAAAAACCCTGTTTCTGTCATAAGAAAATACCCCCGTTTCTTAAACTTTTTCCTAGGTATCATAGCATATTTCCACTAGTTTTGAAAATCCGACACCTTAAAATATCGCCACATTTGAATCCCTCCGTCATCTCCGTTCATACTGACAGATGCATAAAGGGTATCCAGATCATATTCGGAAAGGTCAATGCCGTAAATGCCAATGGAGTCAATGTCCTCATATAAGGTCATGTCATATGCCGTGGGTTCTGCCAGACTGTCCTGATCCCATAGGTATAAAGTAGCGGCATTTCCGTTTTTTAAGGTGACGCCGGCGTTGGTTATGCCGGTGATTTCCACCCAAAGGGTATCTCCGGATGCATCCTCTTCGTAAAGCACCCCGCAGCTTACTTCTTCTTCGTAGAGTTCCGGTTCATCCTGAGCCCTGCAGTATTGAGGGGATGCGGGACCGGAACAAATAAATCCGTTATTTAAAAGGTGTATCATCCCTTCAGAATCCACAGCACAAAAATATACATGAAGACTTTCATCCTCCGGCAAAGGCACCCTGTAGGAGCCGTCCGCTTCCCGGGAAGCTTCCGCTATTCCTTCCGCATACCGGGTTGCTTCCTCGTAAGTCATATCTTCGAAGGGTTCATAATACGTAAAGTAATCCAAGGTTCCGCCGGCAGTTTTCCCCTCCGAGAGTTCCTCTCCGGCTTCCAGGCGGTCCAGAAGTTCATCTTCCATATATAAAGCAATAATTTTTTCCGGATATTCCAAAAGACTTTCCACGCCATAGAGGCAGGCCTCCCCCTCATCCTCATAGGCCCACAGCTGCATTCGCATAAAGATGGA
>Ga0181612_150087_pt1 | contig 21967 bp, 13 predicted proteins | sample HoacroProtozoa21_FD_119630 | JGI IMG/M metagenome (GOLD analysis project Ga0181612, IMG submission 119630) | Hoatzin crop microbial communities from Cojedes, Venezuel. Combined Assembly of Gp0051906, Gp0051904, Gp0051908
AAATACATGACTCAATGGGTGATGCTCTGCTGAAAAACAAGATATGCATAGCCCATCTGACTTGTGTAGTGCAGTATGTTTATTATGTACACAGAGAAATATACAAGTTACAGATCATCTCAGGCCCCATCACCTTTCCTCATGCTTTGCCATACTTTGTTCCTTTTTAATACTCTCAGGCTCCCATCCATCGACCAAACAGAGAAGCTCCAAGCTATCAAGGAAGAATAACAGGCTATATCCAGTAAATGACCAAACTGCAGATATCCAAGTGAGATACACCGGTATTAGTCCTCCAGCCTTGTTCGGGACCAAGTCTTTAGCAACAGTATTTAAAAGAACTCTGTCATCATGAGATTCAACCTGGCTTAGGACCTAGGAAACACACTAGGCAATCAGAGACTACAGTCCTTTCAGGCCTTTCTGGACATGGTATCTACTAAATGGTTGCCAGTTTCTGTGAGGGAGCTGATGCAGTGATGTCTGTGATCCTTAAAATCTTGCATTCCTCTCTTATATAATCTTTAAGAAGAAATCCAAGACTGCTTTTGGAACTTAATTATATCTTGTGTATAATTCAGTTATTGTTCTCTATTTTAATTTATTTTAAAAACAGTTTGAGTTTTTTTTTACCACTAGCTGCCCTGCAAATGTGTAGGAACATATAGGGAACATATATACAGCATTAACCCCAAAGACTTTCACTGCACTTCTGACCACTAGTGAAAATGGCATCATTGTCTGGCTGCAAACATTTGATGAGGTGACACAACTGCACTCAGCTGAACCTATGGCAGAAAACGGTGGATTGCCATGGCTTAGTCTGCTGGTTATTCATGTTTTCAAGAGGCAGGTGTCTACCGATAGCAGTCACGCAGTGAAATGAATGTAAGAAAACCACGTAGTACATTTATCAGACCACTTGACCACATTGAATCCTTTCAGTTTCAGATGGCTGTTTTTCTACGTGCCCATTACTCAGATTCCTCCACAGATAGCATTGCCGGTGTAAGAAACAGGGCGTTGGACTAGACATCGAGCAGGATATGCTTCCTACCCCCCTTCCCTCCCATCCTGTGTCCAGTGTTTTTAAACCTGCTAGTCAGCCTACCCTGAAATGCAGTTTCCCACTAACAAAAGGCAAGGAAACATTTCTCCTGGGCTATGCAGGGCTGGGAGGACTTTAACATGGTCTAATACAGACTAAGATGATGATCAAGTCATTAGACAGAAAAGTTGACAGTTTACCTTCAAAGAGATGGAACAATGAGTCCCAGAGAAACCATTAAATTAGTAATGCATGAGTGTGCAAATTACATCTAAAGTTTTATGTGGAATGAGTGAGGAAGGAAAGACTGGAAAAAAGTATCAGTTGCTGGAAAGACCACAGGGCTCCGCCGATGGCATTGGGAAGGATGTGGTAGTGCACCCTTACCTTGAAGAAGATGTTTCAGTCACAGGACACCAGGTACATCCCATGTATGAGCTGGCTGTATGGGCAGCAGAGCCCCTGTTAGACTTCCACAGGATGGCAGGCAGGCAGAGTGGTCACAGCAGAGAGGCCCTCCAAACCAACAGGTTGTGCTGGCTGTTTGCATGTTATTGGTGACTGTTGTCCGTGAGGTTTTATTTCCCAGAGGGGAAAATTGTAAAAACAGGACATGCAATAAGGAAAGAAAAGCGTATCTAGAGCTAAAAAGTGATGGAACCATAGGCTTGTGTTCTGACCTGGATGCCTGTTGCTGCTGAGGCTGCCTGGCATGAGGTCCCTCCACTCCTCTGAGGTTAGCTGCCTGCATGCCAAGGCCTACAGGTCAACTGCAATATGTTGCAGCCGCATCACCATGACTCAGGATGCCTGGGAAGAGCTGTGAGAAAATCCGCAGAAGGATAGGAAAGGCGAATACATCACAAACAGAGGCAGGCCTGTTAAAAGACAACAACCAAGAGGAAAAACAGCACCACAAAAAAGGTGTACAACACTAGAGGAAGAAAGCCCATGGAGACTGTCCAGGTGAGTGGGTGCAGCCAGGACTGGCCTTAGGGGGCCAAGCACTGACAGCAGCCTCCCCTGTCTGCCCCTGGCCAGCAGTGCCCTTCAGGGGCATCCACAAGCTGGTATGTTATGTTTTGCCTTGTGAGCCAATGAAGCATTTGGGTGGCTATGTGGTGGGGAGGACCTGCAGCAGTGATGCTTCCCTCATCTTTCCTCCTGGGGTAGCAAAGCCACCCACTAATCCAACAACGCTTTCACACCTACAGAGTTTTCTTTCTTCCATATTCACATCATCAGCATTATCCAAAAACATTATTTGTTTTTGTCGTTTTAAGAGTGCAATTTTAAACATGGCTGGCTTTTGTATACTGCTTATTAAGAGAAAAGACATTAAGGAGGATATTCATAAGGCTCAGATCCTTAGCACAAATTAATATAGCCCTCAAACAAACAACCCTGGGCTTCACAGTTTGCTTTTCCTTAGAACCAGTCTTCTCAGTAATTTAGGCAGCCCCACATGAGGGTTGCAGGGCAACAGTCTTATCTGGTAGGCTGAGGAAGAGGGGGATGAATTTAAGTGAATGCATTTTTTTTTTTTTTGAGCAGTGACGAATTCAAAAGGAGCAGAATAGCGTTCCCAAAATTATTATCTAACATAGCAAGAACTATTATCTAGTGTAGCAGAATTTTGACAGCAACAGCCACGGTGTAAGTTACTGCGAGGCATGCTGTAAGATGGTGTGATCTTTGCACAGCCAGCCCATTTTTTTTATATTGAACTTTGAACACACTGTAGCGTCTGCGCCTGTGGAGAGATGGCTCAGGAAACAGCTAGAATATTAAGTACCCAGTTATATGTCTCCCAAAGGAGGGTGCTGCTAATATTATACATTACAACAACATTGCCTGAATGGTTTATTAATGGTAGCAAAACAGAGTGAATACGACATACAATGATAATAACAATAAATGTTATTTATATGGTGCCTATCTGCGACAGCGCTCCAGAGGCCTCACAAAAATACACTTAAAATGCTAGCATTGCAGTATTAAAATGTGCCCAAAGCCTCAGCAAATAAAATTGATTTGATGTTTAAAATGTGATTTACTTGTAGACAGTGCCCTTAGCAGCAAATTTACATTTTAGATGGACAGTTAGACATTGATAAAAATCACTGATGGTTGTGTTTGCCCAAGTGTTTGGAAGCTAATTTAAGCTGATATAAAAAGATTTTGAGCCCAAGCCATCTGCAGGTTCCTTCTAGGACTCAAAGCAGATTACATGGAAAAAGAAGTTCCTAAAGCAACCAGTTATGTTGGATTATGTGTGCACACAATTATAACTGCAAGGTAAATATAAATAAACTTGGTTTTAAAAAGTAGCTACAGTGCGAGGCAGTCAACATAAACCAAAATGTCCCCAGAGTCTTTGCTCCTCCATTTATATTGCTGGATAAACAGTGATGCATATTTGACAGTCCCTCCACTTTCCGTGCATTTCCACCTTCGGAAACACCTTTCTCAGAGCTTGTAACGCGTGTTGGGATTTACCTCCTCTAGCAGCCTGCTGTTCCTTGTGCAGACGAGGCTGTGCTGAAGCATGCAGTGGCTGTCCCCCGCCTCTGAGCCCAATCTGGCTTTCCACAAGGGCTTGGAGCTGGTATGCTATCCCATACCTGCAGCACCCCCATTCTCCTTCCTGTGTTGAAAGCCTCTCCTCAACACCCTGGCTCTAACTTCATGCACATAAAATACAGCAGATTCTCAGCTGCTGGCATCAGTGTCAAAACAAGCAATATTTAGAGGAGCAGCAAGTGCCAAACTGCAAAGCGAACAATTTCCAGGGCTCACATCCCCTCCACGACTACAGGGTCTCTCTTCACAGTATCTATAACTTCAAAAGTTACCAGCAAACAATGAATGCTAGAGCTGCCAGAAAGATCTGCAGACTAGCCTGGGGAAAGCAGCTGGGCAACAGGGGACAGAGACTTTAAGTTAATGCATTTATTTATAGTTAGTGGTGATAGCTGCGTTAACTGACAAATTCAAACCTGACTCTTCATTCTTAAATGCCGTATCTGATCAAATAGAATCACATTTCACCGTTGCGCCTGGTATTCAATTACAGAGCCATCTTCTTCTAGTTCTTTGTTTTACAAAGTGTGCCATAGTCCAGAGATACCTGACCACATTTGAAATGTTTATAAAGAAATAGCAAGAAGCCTTTGGCCAATGTCCTATTTATCTGCTAAAACCTTTCCATATGCACTTCTGACAGCATCACAGCATAGCTAAAATGAGCATAAGCTCATCTTTCTACTTGAAGACTTCTCCCAACAACATTCTGAATTAGGAACCAAAGTATTCCATGTTCCCTCACCTCATCTTCCCACACGCGATAACTTTAAAATGGAAAACACTGAATATGTAAGGAGTGTGCGTGGCATAACCCAGAAGCACACTTTGACCATCAAATGCCATTTCACAAAAGTTTATTTTTATATCTATGTGTGTGTGTGTATACACATACAAACATATTTATCCACATGCAGTTTTCTAGAACAACTATTGTCATACCACAGGGAACACACTTTAGTCCAGCTTTACTGTGCAAGAGGCACAACTGCAGAGAAAATCCACTAGTTTGACTTTAATGTACCATTGACAATTAAAGGTTAATAGCATTTTTATACTTTAAACATACTTCAATGTATGGTTTTATTTTTCTGAAAGAAAAAAAAATTTGAGGTCACTTACAGGGAAAAGCTCTTAGACTCCATGGAACAGAATCTGGTAAATGGGTAGAAACTGAGGGTGTAAAAAAAAAAAAAAAAAAAAAAAAAAAAAAGTCAATCAGTACAATTTCAGTGGATTGCAAGCAGTAGCAGCATTTTAAACTACCAGAAAACCTGGCCCCAAATTCTCCATAGAAGATATATAAATACAGTAAAACTTTCCTTAGTTCCAGGGCTTCGCTGTGACCACACCAGGATCTTCAACGATCCACCTCCATGTAATAAGCACAACCTTTTTCTTTCACTGCAAACAATGATAATTTCTCCATTATCAAAGAACCCGGGGAGAAAAATCCTCTTGTCTTTGCATAAAACACCACTCGTTTTTATGCTTTATATAAAATAATAATGTAGAAGGATCACTAAGTTCCAAATCAATCACAGTCTTTTGATGTTATTATTAACTGCACATACTCCATTCTTGTGGTTTATGGTATCATCAGAACCCCTCAATTGATTTATACCCTAGTGATCTAGTTGTCTCTATTCATTATCACATGTTAATTAATATATGCCTCAGAAGGAATTGTCAAAAGACAAAGTTAATTACAGCAGAAAAAAAAAATCTGGTTGAAATCATGTTGTATTTTAGTTTAATGACAGCTCCCACAAGAGATAATTTTAGCTGCTTTTGTGTTTTCTCTCATTCTCTGAATTAATACTATTGTATTTTCCCACCCAAGTAATACAGAAGACTTGTCTCCGCTATTTACAAGGCACTTCAGACTGCAAAAAGGTTTCTTACATAATAAATCTTTTACTAAATATTTGCAATTTTTGAGCTACGCTTAAAAATCTGATCCTGAAGAATTGGCAACAGATTATTAACCTTATTCATCAGGCTCAAATAGCACCCTTTATGAGGGGAAAGTGAGTACTATATAACCTGTAGGTAAATACATCAGAATTTTTATTTGAAATTATTCCAGCTGTGTGGAAAACCTTTTCTGAGATGCTTTCACCGTGTTCAAACAAATGATTCCTTCTGGAGGAATGTTTACAGAAACAGTACATTTTAAGTTCATGTTGGAAAATATTGATATAAAATGAACATTTTAAGTCTTAAGCATAAATATTCACTGTGGGAATCTGATTCAAAGCTTTACACTTCTCCAATCAGAGGTGTGAGGCTCCCATATCCAAAGAAAGCTATCCTGCTCATCTTGATTTAGGTATATTTAAAATGATATCTGTCAGAGCCCACTTACAAATAGTACTGATTTTAAGACACATTTGCAGAATTTTAGCAAATTATTTTTAATTATGAATGTATTGAGAAAATCCTATCTGTTCCCAGGTATAACTTATTAAAAGAAATAAAAAAATATTAGTCTTAATAAGCTGGGGATAAATGCTGCTATGTATGTAGCACTTCTACATTACATATGCTAACACACAAGAAGAACATTAAGCTGATATTTTTAATACTTGTTTAGGATTCTTTTCTCATGTATCTGTGTTCATTTTGATACTGACCTTTTACTCTAGGTCTAATAGTAAAATCTCAGAAGGATGGCAAATTTAGAAATATAAAATGTCAAAAAATTATCTAAAAGTATTCCACCCATTAAAATGCCCTTATTACATATGTTCATTATACAGAATCTTACTGCATACAGCACCTGCCTAGATTCCTTTACAGAAATTCTTTTATGGGACTTCACCAGACAGCTGATGTCCCTTTACTGCAAAGATTCCCAGACATTTTAGGTTGCTGTTACCCCCCTAAATTTTCTCCATTGCCAGCACTGCTGCTTGGAAAGCTTGTGATTATATAAATGTTATTCCAGGTTGCAGGTCTGCAGATCTGTCACAGACCACCTATCATGACCCCGTGGACCGCAGACTACCATTTGGGAACCAGGGCTTTGAGACTCAGCTTACAGCTGTGCATGTGCATGCAGAGTCCACCAACTGTACAGGAGAGACATCTATGGAATAAATGGTATTGCTGCAAAGCATTTGAGAACACCCACATTAAGAGGCACAAGCCTGTTCTTGATTACAGCACTGTATATATAAAACCACTATAACACATCTATTTTATTTCCTGAAATCTTTTGGGGGTATTTTTTGTCATCAGAAGATTCTTAAAGAAAGTGGAATTTCAGACCGGTTTTTCCCCCATCAGATTTGACCACAATGTTTCTCGCTGTCATTCTGCAACACTGCCATTCTGGGGAACCCAGTCCTTCCCTTGGAGTCCCAGAATTTTCAGCGCTCTTCTGAACACTGTTTCTGATTTGGAACCTGTAACATTAGCATCCACAACAGTCATAGTGCACTGGAATGTGAAATTGAAGAATATGTGTCTGTGGGCAATAGTAACAATTAGCCCATGAAGCAGGAAAACACACCCTAGCATCCTCATTGTCCTCTGCAAGATTAACACTGCTTCATGAGGTGCCTGGATGTCAGCAGCATGTCACAAACAGGGACATGGCAAGAATAGTTGTTCTGCTCTTCTCTAGAAAACAGTACTATTAATAAAGACCTGATATCTCTATGATCCCTCAGCCCCTAAAGCTAACATTTGCAAAACTGGGTGGACTAAAACGGATTCCTTGGTCAACTTTTCAATATTTGATGTTTTGATCTTGCAAAGCACATATTCATATTCTATTCTGTGTGGCAGTGTATTCTACCTCAAGAGGGCCACTGCTCCATTTACAAAATTGATAACAGTTTTCAATGCTCTGCTAAATTCCCCAAAACTGATGTAAGGATACCACTGCAGGAGGTCTGTGTGGGATCCACAGAGCCTCCATCCAGCTCCCTTTTGTTACAGTATCCCTAAAGGCATCATCCTGCACATCTCTGCCACTCGCAAATCCCAGGGGATGCAATTTCTGGAGGAACCACAAATGTCTAACAGAGCTGGTCTTATTCTTCAGAAGTTATAGCAGATTGAGTGACATTATTTTGATTCATTAACCATTTCTAAGCAGACTTCAACTTTTTACCTATTCATTTACTGTTTGTAGCCACCTAACACAGCTAAGAGAAGCAAGTTTTAGCAAGCAGAGAAAACATCTAAGTCTCACTGCTTATTTAAATTTCTTGAATGTGTGAAATCAAGAACATAAAGAACATAAAAAATAAGTATAGAACATAAATATGGATATATTCTTATGTAAAATATTGTCCATATAACTTAAAATACTGTTTATATAACTAAAATATTAATACATAACAACACAAGTATATACACAAATAAAGAACAGAAAAACCAAAGAACATAAAAATCAAGCTAGACTCTGCAAGTATCAAAAACGGATGTGCATCATGAACAAGTCATTCAAAAGGGGAACATACTTTTGCAACATTTGTGATAATTGACCCATTACAATTTCTAAGAGCAAGACTTACTATACAACACCACAGTTTATAACCATTCAGCCTATATAAATCTATTTAGTGATTTTCAAATTTCTCTCAATTTTTATCCTCGTTCAATAATTTTTTGCCTTAACATGCATGAATTCACATGTTTGTGATTTTCTAATACAGCTGTTTAGGCTGGCTTATTGGCATATATCAGTGAATCATGCTGACACTCAGATACAGTGATAATGGATATAGGCTGAGGAAAAAAGGAAAACAAACCTGTATAGGATGGAGGGTATTGATATTCATCAATACAAGGACACTAAAAACACATTTGAAAAAGCTTCATCAGACCACCTGTGTGCATTCCTGCCACAAATCACCACTGTCCTCATGAATTCACAGCGGAACCTTGTAAGTAAATATCTCTTCTTCACTTGTACAGTAAAAATGGAAGAAAAAAAAAAAGGTTGTGAAGTGTCTGCTTGGGAGTATATACAAACTAAATCAAAGGTATTGTTCAGAATTTACAGTAGGTCATCTCTTATTTTTTCCTATTTCTTTTCAATATCAAATGAAGGGCTGACCAGCAAGGTCAAACTTTCCTTATTAATGAGACATTGCTAGAGCTTTGTCTCATTAGGGCACTCAGAACTATGCATTTACTGCAATTTGCAGCACTTAATAGAGAAAGGTCAGAGCAGGTTACGTTCAATTTCCACTTGGCAGAGGGAGGAAAAATGGAAGCAATTCATTTGCACAAATTTGAATAATTCTTCTCAGTCTCCTTTTCTTTATCTATGTCTAGATAATTCCTGCATCTTAGCCTGCTCACAATCATCGCAAACCTGCCAACCGCCAGCTTTCTATGAAGGCTGTAACGGAGCTGACAGATTCTATGAATCCAGGTGTCAAAATAAAGCCATTCAGTTCCCCTCCCCGCCCCACAACAGGGAATAGGAGCTGCCTCCAGTGAGCTCTTAAACTTATCATAAATGTATCAAGATTGCTGTAGGCCATGAAACAGCTGTAGACAATTAATCTTTCTACAATTCTTCGGCATAAGAATTGCTTTTCCTGCAAAGTAACATCTGCCATGCTGAGGTGATTATTCATGGGCAATGGGCGCCACCATAGTTTTATGCATAGAGCCATCAGCAGCAATGAAGCAAAATTTATAGTTTTCCTTGGTTCAGTAAAAATAACATTTCAGCTGCATTAAAATGTCATCCATCAGCATTGTCCCAGAGCACAGGGCCCCATCTCATACAGAGAAATTAAAAAGTATTCATTTTAATGGTAACTTGCGAAGCTTGCAGTGACATTGCTTTGCTCCCCCCTCCCCCCCCTTTTTTTTTTGTAAGCAGTATTGAGGAGGAGGAGGACTGAAGGAAAAGGTTATGTGGTGCAGCGAAGCTGAGGATTAAATGTGCTACTAGGGAGTAATGATATACCAATTACTGGGCTGCTGGTTCTTATTTATTCATAACCCTTGAACGCTTAATCAAAAATCCTTGAATCAAATTGAACAACTAAAGAAGGAAAGTTATTTCACAGAGATAAAGTAATTCTTCAACTTAAAAAAAAAAAAAAAAGACAGCGTGCCAAATGCATATAAAGGCAAGACATGGGTCCTGCCAGAGTGGTAGGGTTAGTCTTAAAACATTAGCTTAAAGGAGTAGGGAAATTTAAGCCGGAAATGTAATGGTCGTAATTTACAAGCAAGCTTCTATTCTAACTCCTAGAGTAAACTTGATTAATGTCTACTTTGGCAGCATGCTCAAGGGAGAGACACATGCAAAAACTTAAGAGTGAGAGTTTAAAGTGCTCTACGTTGCTCATGTGTCATGGGTAGATTGCAATCATCAGGCTGTTCAGGTAGTACCTTGCTCTGGCAAGCACCAACAAGCCAGGGACTGCTTAGGAAGTGAGGTGCCATTCACATGAGCAAAGATAACACACCCCAGATTTAATACTATTTGGATACCCACACGGATGAAAGACATTTTTCCTTGGTAAAGAACTGACTGAAACAAAGAATGGCCCACTTCTGCACCTTTTTGAACAGGACCTGGACTGTACAGGCTCCATGGTCCAAAGGCAGTGGAGAGCTGCAGTGGGTCCAATTCACACTTCTGAGCTAATGCTAAAGCTCCCAATTTATTTTAGGGTGAAAGAAACAGTGTTTAGAGTAGGATATTATGTATGAAAAAGGTTTCAAAAATCTCCAAGAGCTGAATCTAAATACATCTGCATTCAAATTTTCAGGAAAATTGAGCTGACAATTTCTAAATCATGTTAGTTCAACAGTGGTAGCAATCTACACACACAGTCTTTTGCAATGAGAATTAGAAGGTATCTTAGCTTAACCTTTAAGGATACACTATTTACACAGGCACATCAGCATAGAGATACGAGATGAAGCATGGCACTGAAGGAAGAGCTTCCCCACAAGAGCAGACTTGGCTCCAGGCAGCCTAGAGCATGTGAAGAGCAAGTTTTGTCTTTACCTACTAGGTTTACCTCACCACAGACCGATTTTACTGCTCAGTTTCAGTCATACCTTTACTCACTCAGGTTTTTTTCTCCATAGCATTTCTGTGGAGACAAGCTCTCCCTGAGGGTTCAAATCCTCTGTGCTTTGTGTTTGTCTCTTATGATCCACCTCACTACGACATGAGTGCCCAAAACAGAAATTCAGACTTGAAGCAGGAATCAGACCTCAAATCCTTCAGAAAGGTGTGATACCAAAATATATGCTGCTGAGTCTGGAACAGCTCTAATTTCAATAAAACAGCCATAACAAGTAGATGGACTTTTATTACACTAATTCTGGAAGTACAGCTCCCTCTAAGAAAAATACCTCCTTCTCTCTTCTGAGAGCCTCCAAAAAATGCCAAATGCACAGTAAGAGACAAATTCCCAGTCTAGTGCCTTTATCTGAGAAGGCAAATAATTATTGTCTAAAAGAAAAACTACATTCCTTTAAGTGAGAGGCAGGGCTCTTAGGATGTGAGTGGTGGTGAGTGACTCCAATGAGGAACAAGCAATCTTGTGACAAATTGCTACCTAAAATGTTTGGGTTTCGCTTCATTCTTGAAGCCCACATCTAGGATGAAGGAGTCTTGAGCTGATATCTAATGAATCCTATACTTTTTACTGTTTGCTGTGGAAAAGAAAAAAACTTGTGATGCTATGAGACTTATCCCCAACACAGGAACAAACAAAATCATTTTGATGGTTTGCATAAATTCTTTCAACCCCACTGCTGATTCATTGGAAAGGACAAGTTCGTCTTGGGTCCTGACTGACCTCACTTGAATTATGAGGGGGCCTTGCCTGGAAGAAATACTATTGTTGGCAGGATCAGAAAACAGCAACGGTGCCTGGCAGGCCCCCTTGAGATTTCAACGATCAGCTTAAGTGGCACACTGAAAGATGAGAGACTCAAGAGTGATGAAAATACTGAAGTGGAATTGCAGGTAACAAATCCTGTATGTATTCAGAGAGATAAGGTCACAGATAGTGAGAAATCATCTAAGAAATAAATTTGTCTTAAGGAGAAAATACAGATCAACTCATCAGTGTGGAAAGGACAATACATTCAACATTTACTAGACTCCTTTGTTGAGTGAGAAAGTTGAAAAGTAAGGAGGCAAAAGAAACCCCTATGAGAAGCAGCCAGAGAATGAAAGCAGAGGGAAAAGCCCTGGGAAAGTTGAGAAGGCAAAGTCTAAAATTAGAAAATAAAAAAAAATCATGTGAAGGAGAACAACAAACAAAACAGCAGCAGAGAAAGCAAGCACCTGATATGGTGAACTTCCAGCAGCCAAGCCGTCACCATCTGCAACCTTACACTCAACTTGTGAAATTCCATCTAGGGAGCACTGATCAAGATCCCTCCCAGTTTCCACAAGCAATCTGAACTTTCCTGGATTCAGCCTATGAGTAGAAATAGCAACCTTTGGGTCCTGCTGCGGCTGAAAAAGCACAGTAATCCAGAGAAAGTACACACTTTGCTTTTTCATAAAGATTTTACTTTCATCTGATCTTTGACAGCATTCCTTAATCTTTAAAAATATGGTGTTTGGCTTATGAATATGCAGCTCTATGAACAGAAGTCCAAAGACTGTTGATGACTAGCTTTAAAAAAAACAAAAGAATGAAAAAAAGAAAGTGCAAATTCTTCCTCCTTCATTTTTTTTCAGTCAGAGAAGCCAGGATAAAACCACCCTGAAACCTGAACAAACAAAAAAGTCTGCTAAATTTCATATGTTTAACTCTGCGAATGAAAATAAAGCAGCCTTTATTTTGTGTGCTATGGAGTTTCCTGGAGGCTTATATCGTACTATTTTATTTATACGGTAAGAATTGGGTTTCACAAGTACTAAGAATGGACTAAAGATCCATTCAGTACTGCACCTATCTGACAGCTACAAGCAGCAGACTCCCCAGGAAACTGCGTAAGATCAAGACAGAGCATTTGTTCTCCTGGGTGTTACTCCCAGTTTCCAGCAATCAATGTTTCAGGGATCTCCTGAGCCAGAGGCTTCCTCTTCCACTTGTAATACCCAATCCTCCTCAACAGTGTAATTGTGCTTTTGATGAACTAAGAGTTTCAAGCAGCTCCTGAGAGCAGCCCTTAACTCAGTGCTATCCATACCCCTTCCCACTACCACCCATCTCTGGAGAAAAGCATTAAGATGTTGGTCAGTGCTTACTGACAATGGCACAGGCAGAAGAGCATCATGTGAAGGACTCATGGAGAGGTTGGCCTTCCTTGGCAATAACCCACTTTTGAGCTCTCCAGCTTTTCCTAGCAGCTCTCAGGGTATTTGCCTTCCTAGGAAGCTAGATCTCCTGTGCATCCAGAGGAAAGACAGAGCTCCTCCACACGACTTAAGTTTGAGTCTCATGAGGGGAAATTGGCTGAGGTGTTCAAATAGGTGAACCCTTTTCTGGAAGTCAGCATTACAACCATGATTTGGCTTTCAATTTAAAATGTTTCAACTCAAATAGTAAGCCACAAGGCTTTTAAAATTTGGCTCTTTTTTGAAGCTGCACAATGACCCTTCCCAAGAAATGTTAGGACAAGACAATTAACCACGTTATTGATTTTCTAAAACAGCAGTCTTACTGTGACTTCATCAGGAAATCTGCTGATGCTAGGCCATAACAGCACTCACTGGCCACACCAAGCCATCTTTTCCAGCTAGGAAGGTCTCTCTCACCTTGAAGATGCCTGGGTTTCACCACCACACAGGCTGAATACTTCAAGGGATTCGTGAAGAGCTTTTAACTATCATTTGTTATCTGAGGCCCAGAAACCCCAATGGAAGCTCATGCCCACCATACAGATCTGCACAGCATTATCCAACATCCCTGCGCTAACTTACTCTACCAGAGTAAAAATGTGCAGGGGAGTGCCAGCCTCATAAGCTGCAGCACATCCTAGCAGCCTGGGTATGTCCCCAGGGTCTCCAGGGAATTTGCATCCAAGTCATTCAGCCAGGAGGAAACTGAACCTCTGTGTCCTCCCATCCAAGGTCAATCATGCATTGGATTTAACCCACCAGGTTCCATTAAAAAAATGTACAACTACTTCCTTTTTGCTGGGCAAACGTGTCAGTGTAATTAGGAACAGAGTGCCAGCTCCAGCTGGAGAAGTTACCTTTAGGCAAAAAAGAATAGGGAAACCCTGGCAGATAAGTGCTCCGTTTAGCCACTTGACAGCTGAGGTGATGAGATTACAGATCGTCTGCTTAAAGTCATCAGAGACTGCAACCAAACTGGGAACTGTCCTCAGATCTGCAGTCACACTCATCCATCAAGCACTCCTTCATACTCACCTTTCTTCTTGATGCATGGCAAGATGCACTACTGTCCAGCAATTTCTCAGCAGCAATGCCCATGCGCACTGAAAGAAGTAATTTAAGGAGAGCTGAGGGTCTTACTAATTTAGTAAACCACCATTTTTTCTATCCTACCAAAGTCACCGCAACAAGAGAATCTGCAGTGAGAAGGAATGCCATGTTTCTGCAATGTCAGCTCTCAGCCAACAGAACCCATTCACTCACTTTTTAGCAATAACAAAAAATATGAGGTAATCATATTTGGAGCTAAGGAGAGAGCAAATTAAATCTTTTCTTACACTCTTCCCATAGAGTTAAACACCTTTTTTTTTTTTATATGGTTATTTACTATAACTTTACTTCATTAACATTAAAGACACTATTTCATGTTAAATGTAGTGGATTTTTTAAAATAGGAGACACTGGGAAAAAATAGAGGGTTGCTTTATCAAACACATTAAACTCTACGCCTGTGTGATTTTAAGAAATTGTGAAGCACAAATTATCCGGAGCTTAGCACTCAGTGTCTCTTCCTTGGCCTATAAAGTCAACAGTTACGGTGTTAAAGTTTAATCAATCCCATAAAATGTTACTCAGAAAGTGACCCTGGTGTTACGGTTGAAGTACATCTCCTACATTAAAAAGCATTTTTGTGGGAGCCAGCGCAGTGTTACTGAAAGAGAGTTAATAGGTATCTAGATGAAGATATGAAACAGAGGTGGAAGTAAAGGAGACCATTGGGAAAGGCAGTGGAAGGAAGAAAGTAAGAGGAGAGGGAGGAGAAAATCTCTTATTTCCAAGTGGTTCCCTGTAGAGCTAAATGTTCAGATTGGAAGGATAAAAAGCTCTTTTGACAGTTGCTCAAAAGCAGAGTTCTTCATGAATTCCATAGTAAAGCCGGATGCAATTTTCAACAGTCAACACAGGAAGATTACAGCAAACAAGACCGATGGTAACATCACTGTAGACAGATGACAGGGCATTACCGACTTCCGCAAAGAATAGGTTTCTGGATACTGTTAAGATGAGGTTAATTAAACTTCGTCAGAACATTATATTTGTTGGCAAAAAAATAAAGCCAGAATATTACTAATTACAGTCTGTAAATATTCTTTTTGATCATTATCATACTGACTGTTGATTCATTACTTAACATCAAGCTGTCTTTCACTGCAACATGCAAGCGCTAGACACGATATACTAGACCTTGCCACATATTCTACTTCATGTAAGTTTTGGGTTGGAACACCCAGTATCATTCGGTACTTAAATCATGGTACATGATAACTCTGTTTGGATACTCATGTCAGTGAAGAAGATGAAAGCACATAAGTGCTTCTGAGGGAGGCAATAAGCCTTAAAATCAAAACAGTTAAGCCTACCAAGATCATCAAAACTGCAGAGCGTGCTGCCAGATCTCTGTATTTCACCCAGCCGAACTTAGACTCCACCATTCACCAACAGATTCGTAAAAGTCTGCCAGATTTCAGGTCAAGACTATTAACTATGCTGAACCTTTTGTGCAATGTATCATGTCTTCCAGACCCATGTCCAAGCATATGCAAAACACGAAGATTATCAGAGGCATTCAGAAACTACTTAAGTTACCAGTACTAGTCCCCATGTTAGATGCTATGCAGGAAGAACTAAATACAGACAGAGTCCGATGACAACTCAGTTTTAAGAAGCAGCTGAACAAAAACTACTTTAAGATGGAAAAAAACTATTTCTCTTTCAAAGGCCTCTGTCTCCCAATCACCTGCTGGTGATAAGCAGTGTATTCCCAAACGCTAAAGAAAACAACACTTGTTTGCTTACTACCTATGAGAAATTTCAAGTGACTCCTCTCAGGTCTATGGATGAGGAAAGGATCATATTGTAGAGATTATTTAAAGTTAGTTATACCCTGAATTGAGAATGTCTTCTGCAGCATCATAACATAGTAAGGTGCTAGTGTTTCAGCCTATTTTAACTAAGGTGGTTAGTACTTGCTATTTTATTAAAAGATTATCCAAGCCTGATCTGATGTGGATTCCAATAATGCTATTCCAGAGTGTCTTTGACTGCAGTAAGGATTTGCTTGTAGTTCTGAAAAGGAAAACGGGGAAAGCACTTATCTTAAGGAAATTAAAAAAAAAATGTTGTAAGAATCACCACTACCAAATTCATACAGAAAAAAACTCCAGACAGTTCCCTCAGCCTGGCAGGCCCTCCAAGACAGACCCGTTGGCAGCCAGCCTTCCTTCCTCAGCTGTTCTCCTCCAGAATCAGTTACAACATCCAAAAGGAAACATTCCCCAAACTAGTTTGGGTTACATCTCAAATAACCACAAGTTTATTTTCAAGTGAAAAACTTAGAAGGAAGCGGATATCTGCGATGATTCAAACAGAAGACATGTATTTACTCTGAGGGCTTTGCAGATTAGACTGCATGTCAGAAACAAGAGCACAACTTGAAGAGTAAATTATGATAAGTTATTCACAATTCCTACATGTTTGCAGCTCTGCACAAGCTAATCTGTGAAGGCTATTACATGCTAGAACTCAGCTGAACAAATGTGAATGTACAAAGACATCAGAATGTATCGTCCAGGCCCATAACAAATTATATTAATCTGAATTTCATTTTGAATCTCTTAGTTCACATTAATTTGGAATTCTTTTAAGTTTTTATAGTGTTCAGAGCCAAGGTTCTGACTAGTTTAATCTTCAAATCTAGGGCAATGCAAGAAGTATTTTAATAAACATAATCCTTTAATCAGAAGGGAAATCATAGTTAGAATTTAGTTACTTCTAAGCAGCAATCACAACTCAAGCACTGACGCATTTTGTACAGTGTTTATACCCAACTACGTCAAAACTTGTCTTTGACATACCTATTCTGACTGCAAGGCAAAGGTATCGAATAAAATGATGAGAAAACCCACCTCATTAACTCAAAGACCTTGAACTGTTCAGGTGAATTTGCAAACACGCAGAAGTTGACATCAATGGAATACAAACTGTAAAGTCCTCAACTTTCTAATGGGTCCAGATGTCCAGAATGACTAAAGCTGTAAGTGCAAAAGACCAATTAACTTACTATATCCATCTTCCAGTCTGCTGGGGAAGTCTATACGCTTTTTTGTGCCCAGGCTATCTTTAAGCAGCTTTAACTACGGGTTTTCCTCCCTGTTGAGAGCCTACTGCAAAGTCACAGCTGCCACCACCAAGATTTTCCTTCAATACTTAAACTAAAAATTTTGTCCTCCTTTTTGTCTCACTATTCTAAATTTCTATGTCCTATATACAATAAATAATTCTTTCCCCTTTTGTCATTTTTTTCCTGATGAAAAGTATTTGTAGACCATGATTTCTTGCTCAGAATGGATATGTTTGTAAGGCAAACAGTAAATCATCTGTCTCCCTGCCATGTCTCAGAATAAGAAAAGTCAAAGTGAAGTTCTTTTTAAATAATTTCACACCACAGTAAAGCTCTTTATCATCATCTTCACTATGAACATATTTCTAATGAACACACATATAATGTCCAGTGGGAGGAAGGTCTAGTATTTAGCAGAAACACAATGAATTAAGAATAAAGTACACCTTTGCTACAAAATTTAGTTACAGATTAGCATCTGAATCTCCCCAACAGAGGGAGGGTTGCTATCTCAGTATTCTTCTGACCAATCTATTCAAATTATGAGCTAAAAAGGGCTGTTTCTTTTTGTTCCCTTAAAAAACTTATTAGTTAAAAGAATGTGAATTAACTTAGTATGTTCAATTCATATAGTAGAATCGCCATCATCATTATTACAGGAAGCTCTAATCATTACACAGCCACTAAGATAAGACATTCTGCTAGCTGACTTTTAATGAATACGACTCACATTTCACTTTAATGATTCCCTGCACCCATCTCCTCTGTGCCTTCTCCTTCTACCCAACCATGGGGGAAGGGTGGCCTACATAGCTTTTTAAAGATGAAAAGCTACCTTTAGGAGGGAGTCACTTCCAATACTCACTATTTTCTACAAGAGAATGCAGCAGCTTAAGCAGAGCAGAGCTCACAGGGAAGGGGCTTGCAGAGGTGGCAATACAGAGATGCAAGTGCATGGCATTAAAGATATGCAACCCAAAAAACCTGTAGGAATATTCCAAAAAGAAGCCCAGCACCTCACACACTCCCTTCTTACCGAAATCTAACCTCACTGTAAAAACCAAATATTGAGATTCTGAAGATCCAAATGGCTGAAAGAGTTCATGTGGTCCACTTATCTCCACCTCATAGCATCTTAAACATCTTCACAGAATAGAACATTTCTCAAAAAATCCAGCTCAGTCAATCAGGCCAGAAATATCTCTGTGTCAAACATTAACTATTGTTTGAGAAGTATTACCAATAACAGCCAAGGATAAACACAAAGTTAGCTCTTCACGTGTCCGCTATGTAAAAAACCAACCCAACCACATTCATGGAATGAGGGATAAATAAAACTGCTAATTTGCACAGGACTTCCATTACATTCCTTAAACTTTTGTTGCTAGTAGCTACACAATGGAACTCCAAAATTAATTTCACTACAAAGCTCATCATTTAAACAGAATCCTACTCCTATTAATCCAGCTGCTAGAGTCAATTCTATGCCATGTGTTGTAACAGCCTTCCCAAAGGATAAGACTTTAATAGTTCAACACAGACAGGTTCTGATTTTATGGGTGGTGGTTCCAGGCGTAAATAAATTACTTCCTTATACACCAAGAAATTCTCTATTGGACTCCTCAGTCAAATAGACTACAACATTTTACAGAATCCCTGGGAAACAGATAAAGGAAAAGCAAAGACGACTTCACAGAAATTCCCTCACATCCATCCCATCTAAGTGTGATGTCTGGCACATTACCACAAAGTGCCCAGCCACCTGAGGCCAGGGCTGAACAATACTACAGCCACTTAAAACACCGACATTAGTCTAGGGGGCAATGATGTCATGACTAAAACTGGCCAAAAAGTTTAATATTACAGTATGCTTCCATTTATGTGGTAGTCTTTAGGTTTTTTTAACTTTTACGTACACAAACTCCTTTTCTCCCATCATTAAATTCAGAGAGGCTGGCAATGTAAAATCTCACTAACTTTCTTAAATTACTTTAACTGTCCAGAATCTGTTTATTATCCACAGTCTTACAGGCAGCACCATATAGGAATGAGATTTTGTCCACTCTAGACTAAGAGGCTCAAAAACATAACTTTCATTCAAACTCCACAGGGTGCTCCTAGCAAGGGACAAGGATAGGGTTGAGTGCAGTTCCCATGTCAAGAGACTTGACTACAAGCAGGGGACACACAACATTTTAGAAACAGCACAGGGAGCAAAAGTGGTGTCTGATCCTGCGCTAAAGCAACAAGTAACCCTCTCCTAATTACCCAAGAAAGACGAGAGACTGCCCTTTCCCTACACTCTTTGGCTACTGCTATACCTGACATTTATGCTCATGTTTAGCTCCACAATTTCATTCGTTATCTGTTCACAGCACATCCCTTTATGCCCAGTGCTCTTATAAGATGCAGGACTTCAATTTTTGTTTTGGAGGACCGTAGTTATTTCGCGCATTCAGCTTTTCTGCAATTGCTTCCTATTACTCCTTAAAACTATACAACAACCTCTTTGGTCTACAGCACACAAGAATTTGCTGGATCACAGCTGAACTATTCCTGGAAATGCTAAATATCTCACGCCCAAAATTTATCTGTGGTGTAATTCAGCAGCTCAATCCATCATCACTGAATTTAGCCTAACAGTTCAAATAGTTCTGGAACAGGAATGGAACAACAAAGTCAGCTAAAACAACATTTGTGATATGAAGTGTTGACCAAAGCTTTTAGTGATCCCAGAATAAAAACTTTTCCTTTTTGGTTTTGATGATAACAAAATTAAGATCCTCTCCCTAGTACTCACTCATTGCTGTCATTCTGCTTCATCTCTATCACAACCAAGAATGGAAGCAGAACTGCTGATTACCATCAGAAAGACTGTTTTCTAGGTTGACCAGCAAAAGGAAAAAACAGTTAACCCAAAAGAAAACACAGTACAAGTTCAGAAGCCTGCAAAACCATCCCAAGGCACCCAGGCATTGCCCACACAAAGTCCCTGAGTCTTTCGAGCCAAATTCAGACATTTCAGCTGGTGCTGTATAGCATCTTTCTCAAGGGGCTGCACAAGTGACTGTGAGCCCATGAGCCAGACTCTGACCCTCACAGGCTTGTTCAAGTTTACAATTATCCCAAAATGTATTCTTGTCAACAACATACAATTTTCAATACATCACTTGCTTTTCAAGTCAGATTAACACTTCACAGTCAGATTTTGCTTCCTTGACAACTCTATCATAATTGAGACTTCCGTGATTTTATGTCAACAGAGAGCAGGAGCCTTCATTTGTGATTTTAGCTGCAGAGACAGATAGATAATGAACTGCATAGATTTTGCCAAACAAAATATCACATCCACTGAATGCAGTTACCTGACAAAAGACATTAGACTACAGGAGCTGAGACTGTGCTTAAACTCAGGCATGTATTGTTAAATGTGACATGCTCAATTTATCATTAGTTATGAAGTGAAAACGGATGAATACACATTCAATTTAGTTCAGCTGCTTTCTTCATTTATCACACTCTTTCATCATCCATCGTTCTTCTCCGCCACCCTTTTGATTTGAACAAATAACACACTTTCATAAATTTAATCTAATTAATCATAATTGTAATGTAATGTTCCCTTAATGAAGCATATATTGGGCTTTATACAGTTTGTTGCAATTTTAATAAAACTTGTTGCAGATAAAATCTACAAATGTTTTCAATGGAGCCAAAACCAGCCCTATCTCTCTCCCACTCATTACTAAGGTTGATGATGATGATGTATCAGTACAAAGAGTTGCTGAAGCATCTTGTTCTTTTACAGAACCACTGTTTCAATAAATTGGAAAGTGTTCATCATTTGATGAGACAAGACATGTAGTTAAAAAGTTTAATTGAAGTAGAAACAAATTACAAAATAAACCTAAAAGATTTTTCACACATTACTGCTATGAAATATACAATTGTCTATCTTCTGAAGGTATCTCCACTCTTCTATTGGCACTTCTTTCTAAGTTGCAAAAACAGACACAGCACATTAGAAAATTGACTTATTTTCCCACCGACAGGATTTCACATCTCTGGGCCACTCATGACAGATGTCTGTCCTTTTCAAAATCCAGTTGAAAGCTGTACTACTTTTCTCCAGGCATTATTGCACAAGTCAGTACCCTGGTCATAAAGACTGCTGCAGAAGTATTTGCAAGTTCATACTCCACACATCCAACCATTTATCCACAATATAATGTCCATATTTTTATTTCCAAGTGTAATTTTTGTTGGCTTTACTTCAGCCTTTTTCCAAACTGGTGAGAAATTTCAGCAAGAGGAACAATTCCAACCGTTATATGCTACTTTCATTGAGACAAAGGTTCACCTGGTAAGATGACAGGTGAACCCAGAGAGCATCTATTCTACTATATTATTCTGATGTGATTATAGCATGCTTTCTCCTTTCATCAGGAAGAAAGACAATGAAGTTCTACAGCTTGTTGCCTGCTTTACACTGACAAGTTGCAGAGCTTTTTCCTTCCACTTCGTGAAATTAATGTGTGATGGTTTCTGGCAGACTGTTAGACAAAATGTGATTGTGACTCTCCCTTGTTGCACAGGAGATTAGAGTTGCACAGCTGCCAGTGCTCCCTTTAGACCTGGCAAGTTATTTTACATATCACACAAACAGTGGCAGAAAATAGGGATTTACTAGTTACAAACAAAGAAGACACTAACAAGAACTAACCTCATGTCTAACATGGACTTACTGAGGCCAATTCCCTCTTAACAGCCACATTTCTATAGTTTACCCCTTGAAACACAGAAGTACAGGGCTTAATAATCCATCAAGGACACAGAACATTTAAGCAGTAATGCT
>Ga0181612_181773_pt1 | contig 21963 bp, 12 predicted proteins | sample HoacroProtozoa21_FD_119630 | JGI IMG/M metagenome (GOLD analysis project Ga0181612, IMG submission 119630) | Hoatzin crop microbial communities from Cojedes, Venezuel. Combined Assembly of Gp0051906, Gp0051904, Gp0051908
AGGGACCTCTGTGGGTCATCTAGTCCAACCCTCCTGCCGAAGCAGGGTCACCCAGAGCAGGCTGCACAGGACCTTGTCCAGGCGGGTCTTGAATATCTCACCTTCTCTACTAAAATCCTACATGCACATCCTTTTAAATATGAAGTACATTAATTAATTTAATTTATTATTTATAAAAAAAAGTTTTGTCACTCCATGAAAATATAGATATTTGGTCTGTGATAGGCATCACTTCATAGAAGCTCTTTAAGTAACAATAAGGTTTTGAAGTGAATCAGGCAAAATATTCAGACTAGCAGTTTACCTTTTGTTTGGGTGAAAGAAAAATTGAAAGACAATTAGCATTGAAAGATAATTACTCTACCTAGAGAATTATTGATCTGACAGTCCTATCTTTTAGGACCATACATCATATTTAAAATGATTTGTTTTGTCCAGCACCTAAAACCAATCAAATAACGTAAATTATCTACAACACATTAGTAGTGCAAACTTTCCAAGGGAATGTATGTACTTAGGTTATTTCCCCAGAAGAAAAGAAGTTTTTTGTGTTTATATGAAACCAAAAACCCAGAAAAGCAGGAAATGAATAAAGATTAAAAGTAGCATAAACCTTCTGGAAAACTGTCTTCCTCCAAATGAAAATATGTTTCTGATTTATATTGTTATACGGGCTTATCCATATTCTCTTGTTGATCTTTTTTTGTGATATCTAGTTGTCTCACAGTCTTTACTGGATTAAAACTTTTAAACTATAGTCTGTGGTAAAGAACCATCTCTTCCATTTGAGAGAAGGAAAAACAAAACCACAAAATTAATTATACCTGCTAGATTTTCAGAAGGGTTTTCTTTGTTTTTACTCCAAATTTTTTAGCATTTTTTCCAGTGACTAGCCCATAGGAAGTATTTAAACACTAGATGTAGGAAGGACTCAAACCCAGGACTCTCTCCTTATTTCACCTGTAGGTAAATCTTGCCTTAGTCAAAAGGGTGACCAATTTATAAACGTTGATGACCTTCAGTTAGAAAATAAGCACTGGGTTGTCCAGCTCTAGCAAGGTGCATCTGGGACAAGCAAAGCTGAACTCCAGAAACCAAAAAAATATTTTAAGGCTGGAAAAGGAATCTCCCAATTCTGAAGTGTTATACATACAGCCCTTCTAGCTTACATTTTTCCTCCTGAAAAAAACTCTAGACTTCACTGGAAAAAGGACAGAAATAATTCAAATAATAGAACTTCTGTACCGGTCGATCTGTACCACTCTTTTTATTTAATTTATAGTTTATGGATTATATTTTCATATGAGTAATTATAAACATAATATTTACATTTTTACATTTTTCCTCAGCATCTAAGAATCTTTACAACGTTAATCTCTTACAACAGTTGTACTTTATTCATATCAAGAAAAATTATTGATGTCTAATGGAAAATCTGTGGAAATGTAAATTAAATATATTCAGATTGCAAGTTATCAAAGCCAGTCAACTCTGATGAAGAAACAGCTAGTAATCTGTCTTACGAAATGGCTAAGGAAATGTTCTCTGTTGTTACTTTGCGATAGGACGAGAGGCAATGGCCTCAAGTTGCGTGAGGGGAGATTTAGATTTGATATTAGGAAGAATTTCTTTACTGAAAGAGTGGTTAGACATTGGAACAGACTGCCTAGGCAGGAGGTGGAGTCACCATCCCTGGGGGAGTTCAAAAAAAGTATAGATGTGGCACTTCGGGACATGGTTTATTTGGAGTTGATGATCTTAGAGGTCTTTTCTAACCTATGATTCTATGATTCCACCACAGCTTGGCAAATCCTCAACAGTCTATGTGGAGATTTCTCATCTCAAACATTACTATATGCACGGTTGCACATCTCAAAATCTAAAGCCTCTCCCAGCTAAAGGCTGCAACTGGAACATTCCCATGAGGTACCACAGGTGGCTTTTGAACAGAAGTCGTAACCACAAACACATATTGCACGTTGAAATCACAAGCAGCATCTGTAAAACACACAAACCACATGATGTTGTGCATTTATCATTTTCTGAATGACATACACTGCCTACTGCCACATACAGCACACATCAAGATGCTGTGTGTATATACACTATGTATCATAAGGCATGCACTGCATACCAAGAACAAGTGAGCGTTCACCTTGTACATAAGAGATTACAGAAGCATATAGCACATATATTGGAACTCATATATCTTACTGTAAAACAGTTGGAACACAATGAGAAAATGGAATCATACATTTACTAAGCATTGAAATGTTCTCAGAGCAGGACTGTCGCCAGAATAGCCTCTTCACTGGGAATTCTGCAGTTACATACTTTCTCATTTTGAATTGGAATAAAATAGTAAAATTTTCAGTTTTCAAGGAACTTCTTTATAATAGTTTTTAGGTCAAGGGTATTTTTTTCCTTAAATAAAATATTGATTTTTACTTTTTTTTTTTCACTTTGAAACATACAATATAAAACAAGCTTAAAAACATTTCAGAACAAAGCATTGAAATGTTCTGCTCCACAAAACTTCAAATGTTCATTTTTAGTACTATCTATATGCTTTATTTTTGATTGATTTTTGCACAAATAAATCATATTTGATATATATGCCTTCTTGTGTGTAGACACAAATTTTTTGTAGAAAATTCAGTGAAGCAACATTTGTCCATGACTAAGTGTTCACAGGGAAAAATATCATTAACCTTGTCAGTAGTCTTAGAACATTATGAAAAAATAAGTTTCAGTCCATGATCCTACCACTGATCTCATAAAATCCTGTATTTAAACAATAGTGTATCAATGATTTCGGTATAGTATGACGTTTTATAGTTGTGTGCATGTGTATACGCACAAAGAGGAGAAGGAATATTTTCCATGCCTAAATTTTATAGGTTTGTTTACCTTGTAAAGTACTACAAGAAAAAATAATGAATATTTTCATGCTCTTTTCTAAATGAGAATTCCTGTTTCATTCCCATTCTCCCTGCATCATTTTCAACTACAAAAACACACTATTATTTAAAAATTCAGTCATCTGAAACCCAGTGCTCTGTGTGGATGCATAGAAATGGGATTAAATAGATCACAGACCCATAAAACTTTGCTTAAATAGGATTTTCTAAAAGTGGGCTAAGAGAAACTTTAAAGGAAGATTAATGACTAGCAAGCTGCAGAAATAGAACTTAATACAAGATGAAAGATAATTGATGTGTTATTCTTTGCTCCTTTTGCTGTTATTGACACTGTCTGTATTTAAATGCAGTTTGCCAACGTTAAGTAAAACTATGGTTCACAATACAATCCCTTTTGTATAATGTCATCATAGGTTTTCACGGTAAAAGCTCCACATGTCTACAAAATAAAAATGACTAGGTTATTACTGGGTTTATTTTCTTCCTTTTTTGTCTACATGACAGTATAGGATTGATCTCATGTGGGTATTTCTTTATTCTTAAATACTTTGTATTTCAAAATGCAATGAGTGCCTTCTGCACAGCAGTGCATTGTAGGGAACTACCGAAAAGTCAGGATTCAGCATGGTATGGACCTATCGTATGTCTGTGGGACCATCTTGAAGTACCTTATTGAGTAACGGACTAAAACTGCTGTGGCCAGGGGAAAACCACAGTAATTCAAGGGAAGTGAATAGATCACTCCTGTTTTGGGACATCTAATTTGGGGGACTTCTTAACCAGCTGTTATGAATTGTCATTCAGGAAATAATTCTTCCAGTAAAGGTAGGACTATGCAAGCACTAACCTTTCGGGAAGGCAGCTCAGTGACTTCGCCTTTGTCTGCAAAGGAGCTTTGAGGTCAAGGAAAAAAATTAGGTTTCAACTACATCCAGCACCACAGAGAAATTTAGCCCCCATCAGATAAGCTAACCTACCAGCAGATAAAGTAATGACTGCAAACCAAGGTGCAGAGTTTTCAAGCTGAGCACATAGGGGCTTGACAGCACAAAGACCACACTGACCAGAATTTCAGTGAAGTGCCAGTGGTGTATTTTGCTGTCCATCCTTTCACAGGCAGACCTTCCGAGCTTCTGCTGCTTGCAAAAGAGCACCTCATGGGGCCTTGTGGCATCGTGGGGCCATAGGCTACCTCTGGCTAGAGCCATCAGCGCCTTCCTAGCACTTTGCTAGAGGACACACTACCAGAAACATCTCACAGACACTTCTGGTCAACAAATTAAAAGATTTAACAGATTTAATGGAGACTGAGTCTATGGGAATAATATCTTGAAAGTTCACAGGAGATTGGGTATTTGTTGGAGACTGGGTGTGCAGTCGTGGCAGTGCAGTCCACAGCAGACTCCAAACACCTAGCCAGCAACTGCCCAATGCGTGGCATCAGGTTCACCTGGGGGTGCACAGCTGTGGCAGTATGGACACCCCATTCCTGGTCTGGATATATGCTGCATGGATACAAGCAGACACTCCCAGCGTCACATGTAGCTCACACCTTAAGCTCACTCCAGTTGTGAAAAACCACCTCTACTCTCAGCTCATGAGACCTGCCAGGGCAACAGGGTATATAGTCAACATGTAACTTGCTTTTGTGATTATTTTTTTATATTAGATACTGATCATTACTCTACAAGCATTCACAAATCAAATTCCAAATGTGACCTTGAGAATACAACTTCAGCTACTCTTTTGACATGCTTCTACACCCAAGACAATACCCAGAGATCAGGACACTAAGTTGCACCTGAAGTGGCCTGGAAGTACACATTGAACAATATTTTAGACAATGTTATTGAAATGTAGATGTGGAAAATTTTTTTTTGTCCTGTAGCTGCCTGCACACATCTGCATCTGTAAAATTTAATGGCAAATCTTCAGAATTGCAAATGGCAGCTATTAATTCCATCAGTGAATCAATGGTTCCTATCTTCTCTTGTTGCTTTTGAAAATATCCCCCAGAGTGAACTTTAAAAAGACAAGCAAAGCCTTTCAATCTGCCTGCTCATACACCCATAAAAACAAGTTCATGCATAGAAGCTTGGAGGTTATAGCTGACTAGATCAAATGGCAGACACACTTCTTGAGTGCTTTAAAAAGAAACAATGCATTAAGCTTTTATTTTAGTTTTGAATCACTCTACACTCTGCATTTCTTCAACAGCTACTTCCTATGCTCTACTGACTGTGTGGTGTGTTTAAATCCATGTTTCATGTATGTCTTTCACAAATACATTGTTGTGTTTCATTTTAACCATCAGGTAAGCCAATGGCTAGCGACCATGAGACTTTGGTTATTGGAAACCTTTTGATGACAACCCACACCGATATAAGTTCAAGATGTGGACAACATCCAAGAATCAGCACTGTATGTTACCTACACATAAAAGGTCTGATAAAGACTGCTGCTCTTGAAATTTAATACTGAAATGCCTCATCAAAACAGACTTTTTAATCCACCATTTTTAAACTACCATTGAACTACTAAAAAAATTTTGGCATCTGAGGTCCCTCTGTACTAATTGGACATCTCAGTAGTTATATGTCCACCTGTACCGTACAGAGATCATGCAGTACAGAAACTTGTCTTTTCAGGAATGAACTAAAAACTAACACAGGATTGTGCTGGTCATCTATTGTATAAAACTGAAAAAAAAAAAAAAGCAGCCCACATTTATTTATATGGTTAATAAGTAGCAGCTCACTGTTATTATCCTGAGTTTCTGGATGGTCTATATCATGGTACAAAATAAACATTATCCACATTTGCAGAAGTAAGTAACATTACTATAGACTTTAATGACTATTATGCCACCATCCTACTCCAGCACTTAATACTATGTATTTTAGAATCTTAATTATAAGGAATGATCAATGCAATCTGAAAACTGCCATTCATATTGAGATTACACTACTGCAATTAGATAGTTTTATTCTGTCCACTACAGTGACAAACAGTGTATGGCACAAAGCCATTTAAAACATGGTTTAAGTACCTCTGATATCATACCGAAAGCATTTAAAACATTCCGTGGCTGTCAAAACACTGGGCAAAAACTAGAAAAAAATTACGGAGTCATGAGATATGTCACATTTCTTAATAGTATCAGTTGCTAGTATTTTAGATCAGTGTCTCTGATTCATAAATTCTCATGGACTTTTCTGAGACACTATGTTTTTCTCTCTGTGAGGACATGCCTTCAGTAAGACACTGTCCAAAAGTCCATTGCAATGGGAACAAAATCCTATTGGCTCCAATGGTTTGGGGAAATTTTACACAAAACCACGGTGAAATTCTGTGAGTGCTCATTTTCCAAGCACATAGCCTTATCTCTGCAATTGGAAGGAAGTAGGAAATGTTATTGTCACCAGTACAGGCAAGCAGCTGTTATTACTTTCTGATGGAAGGTTCTTTCTTTGCATAATGTGCCAGTCTTCAAGGCCAATAGATTTGTCAGCAAAGGCATCTGCAAGGTCTCTCCCAAACGAAATAACAGATCCAAAGTTATAATACTCCCATCAATGGAACCTCTTTGAATGCGCCAAAATACTGTCAGAGTCTATATTCTTGGCTGTGTATACTTACCTTCCAGGTGACCCTAATGCTTTGTGAAGATATAGGCTCAAGTTGGACATCCTGAGGTGGACCATCAGGAGCTGCAAAGAGAAAAGAGAGACAGATCAAAACTGGCCCTCACAGTACACAGATTTCAGCACTTCACACGGTATGTCACCAACTTAACACACCAGCATCATAAAGATTCGGAGTGAGTCAATGTCATATGGAAAACTGAAGATATCACTCCATCAGACAAAACCAGAGCCTAGCATCTTCCTGATCCAGGTGTCATCCCTGGCCAACAGTGAGACACAGCACATGCCAAAACTTAGCAACCTGGCAAATAAAATAATAGTGAATAATAGTGACTTTTCTTGTTTAGTGATATGCTCACAATGCTGTTTCTGTTTTGCAAATAGGCAAGACATATTTTCAGCAGTCAGAACCCTCTAAGTTATAGAAAGGCAGCAGAACCCATTTGAAAGCAGGTGAGACAGGAGCTCCTCAGGCAACCTTCGTCATGTCGCAGACTTTCCAGTGGGATCCCCTTTGTTCATTAGAGACTGAGCACGTTCAGTCATATATCAAATATTTTATACACAAAAAACCCTGCACACTTTACCCTTTCCCTATCCCAAGTGTAAGTATCCTAGCCTGGAAATCAGGTAGAAAATACCTGTCAGATGGAAAAAGCATGCTGCAGCTCCTGCCTAAGTCAGGAGGAGTTTCATTTACCATTGAAACGCTTCCAAGGGTGCATGCTGCTTTAAAGGCAAAAGAAAAAAGAAGGCCCTGAGTCTAGGGGAACCTACTTGTCAGCTGGGCAGCTACAAAGCAGATCAAGAATTGGCTGGGACTGAATGGAGAGGTGTGAAGTAAATTGCTTGCTCAGCGAAGTAAATCATTGTAAAAGAAATCTGAAGAAAGGAATGGCGTAATCTCGAGCTGCTGTAGAGGGTTCCCTTGACGCAGAATATGGCCTCAGTAAAAGGTATTAAATTAAGTTTAATAGCATGACAAAGGAAGTAAAGCAATAAAATGGGTGAGATGGGGCTGTTAGAGGTGGAGCAGTAGTAAATGACAGCTGTGGTGAAAGGAACCAGAATATTTTGCTTTAACTGATTAAAGTAGAGAGACCCAGAATACAGCCTATAATATGTTTATTAAATGTGCCCTATTCTGTGCCATTCTCGACTGTCCTTCATATGGGAAATTTCCAAAGGTTGAAAGAACTTTATTTCCATTCCCCTTGCATTAATGCACAGGAAGAAGAAGAAAAAGTCCACTGGCAAAAATGAGGTCTCTATGAATTTTCTGAATCCTGTCCTTGATACTGTCTCCCCACTGACTAACACGAATGTCATTTCTCTGGGTACATTATAATGTAGTCGAATTTGATCAAAGCATTTGATCCTAAAAATGGGCTTTAAAATGTGCTCCTTAAAATCTTGAATTTTCCTTGAAAGACCCCACATGTTTTTACAGATGCAAGTAGTTAACTGTTCCCAGCATACCATGGTAAAATACTAAATAAGAAGTCATTTATTTTACATACTTCATGTCATACAGAGTTTGTGACAAAGACATAAAGAAAACCCAGGTCTCCCAGCTTCCTCTATTTATTTCAGTATTAAACAACAGCCATAATGCTTTTATTTTTCTGACAAGCGTTAGTGCAAGTGTGTACTTACAGTATAGTTTCCAACACAGGAGATAGCTGTGGCTGTATGGAGCGAAAGATGTGTTCTGTAAGCTTTGGAATCATGCCATTCTTGACTATCCTTTTGCTACAGAGACCCTTTACGGTTTTCTTTCTAATAGCTAGTGATGGCAAACTCAGGTGACTGTAATATGAGATATAGAATCTGCACCCCCTTGCCAGTAACATGGTTTGAGTTGTCCAGTTTTTATATAGCCTTCCTCGGATTTTTATCTTGCTCCCTTCTCATTACCTTCTCTCTCATTCCCTGTACCCATGCTGTCCTCCATTTCCTGTTGTAAAAGCAGAGAACAGAAATCAATAGTGATCAAAAACTGATGCCTCTGTACATTGCACACTGCCTGAAATCAAAACCCAGGAGACAAATATCACATGCTCTGCCTAAGCCTGACCTCCTCTCTTCCAATTGTTCCCTAGTTAGATCAGTGTCTTTTGAAAACGGTTCCACAGTGCTGGTCTTTTTCTCCAAATAGACGGCTCCTTAAAAGACGGCGACAAAAGGATCAATTACTCTGAAACTTGGTTACAAAGAACGGAATAAAACGTGATGTTAAGGTTCCACCCTGTTCACGGGGAAGATGTTTTTTTTATTTCAAGGCCAGCTGCTGATCCTGACAATTATCAGGCAGGGAAAACTCATCAAGCAAGAAATATTCCAAGCATGGGTGAATAAGAGAGAATAAGAATGTAGATCCAAGACCCACCCCTCTACTTTGATGTATACGCACAAGGAAGGATGGGCATTTTGGAGATACAGGTGACGCTGGCCGGAAGACTGGATAGCCTGTTTCTCTAGTCATTTCACATTTTCATCAAACAAAGGAAAAGAAAAACCCCAATCAAATCACAAATATTTTGCAAACAAACTATTCACTGTTAGTGAAGCAGTTCACTGAGGGCTCGTAAAAATATGAATACTCTTCACTCCTTTCCTTCTACTGGCATGAAAAAAGACAGCTGGTGAAAAAGCAGATGGAGGTCATATTGTCTCCTGCTTACTCTGTTTTGTACTGTGAGCCCTTGTGTCCTGTTCTTACTCAAAAAGTTCCTTGCGACCAAAAATGTGTTCTCCTGACAAAGGGTATATTTTCACTGTAGTAAATTCACCCACAGAGAAAATGAGTGGGAATTACACAGCTGTATTCATATGAGCTGAACTGAAGACTGGTCACTGAGTGTTTAAAGTCCAGACCAACATCCATCTTGAAGAAGAGGTAGGGTTTTCACTGCCAAGACACTGTCACCCAGACACTTGCATTACGATTTTCCTCTCAAAATCCCCAAACAATGAAGCACTGTTGACTTCACATAAGATAACAAGAAATAAAAAATTAGCAGGATAAAAATGTGTTTTCAAATACAAACGAGCAAGTTCTTGTCTCGTCAAGACTTAGTAGAATAACTCCATCCAGTTTCATGGCTAAGGGTGTTGAAGCTGCTTGGATTACTCTTCACTGTACTCCTTTGTACACTGTATATAATTGCAATGTATACCTGCCAGAAGTATTTATGGCCATTCAGCATTTTCATTCCTAATTGCTGAAACAGAGAGCTGTAGCCCTCCACTTTTCACCCATAAGTCTTTTCCACTGTCACATGTAACGTGTGGGCCTTGGAACGTGGTTATCATGCACAAGGCCATGCTGTCCTTATCCATCTGCCACTTCTGCTAGCCCTGAGAAATGAAAAAAAAGACGGCACTGGAAGGCAGCAATTCGAGTGCGCAAAAGAGCGGCTCCAGCCATCAAAGTGAAAATGCCTGCATAGCCCCCCTGGTACTTAAAGCTGTAGCAGTGTAGAAGAATACATGGCAACAAAGGACAGGGAGGTGATGTTAACTATTGACAGCCAACTGACTAATACAGTAACCAGAGAACTAAATGATGGGTGAGGTAACGGATGGAATACCAAAGGAAAATATGATTCATGTAGATCAATGTTCTCAAATGGGGGTAGCTTAAATTACTTACTTACACTAATATCTGGGCATCTAAGGAAAGGCACAAGACCCAAAGGGGAGGAACTACCACTAAAAACAGAATGTTGCTGACTGAGTAGCCTAGCTGTAGATACAGGCATGCCATTTCAAGTACCCCAGGCTGAAAATTTGGAGCACAATGTCTTCTTTGACCACTAGATGCCACTCAATGGCTTTAATTACAGGCTTGCACGATGAAGTTGCAAAAGTCACAAAGTTTTTTGGGAAGAATTCAGTATTTATTTCGATGCAACTGCAGCAACATAAGCAGCATTTCAAGTAAAGATTCCTCATGTCAAGGAGCAATAATTGCCAGCACAATTTAGATGCTACAAAACCAGAGTATACCTGCTTCATCTGCAGTGATGGTGAGCTCATTGCTGGCCTCACTCTTGCCGATGCGATTCTTGGCATACATGCGAATGTTGTAAGTTGAGGAAGGGTGGAGGTCAATAATAGTGGCTTGGTTTAGCTGAGGGGAAACGTCTTTGGTTCTCTGAACAGAATCCCAAGAGTCTATTTAGCAAGAGATCAAAATAAAACAGACAAATAAAAGATGATGTTAACTTTGCTAACACAAGCATGCAGTTAAACCGTCTCACAGAGCAGCATACTGCCATTGCTGCATTAACCCAGATAACACCTGCTGCTACAAGCAAATCAAGTGACTGCCTTCCATGACACATCTCCCGACTGCTCCAGGTGTGGCCCTGTGAATAATAGGATCTCAGCCCCCAGGTCATCTGCAAATCCAAGGAAATAGCTACTCCTTTGCCTTTTTTTTTTGATGGGGTGGTAAAAGCAGCAAGAATTCCCTAGTTTTGTGCATGTGTGTGTGTACATACTGGCTTTTTACCATTGTTACACTGGAACAACTGTGAAAAATGGGAGCTGCTGCCCAACCGAAATCCTCATTTGGATAGAAGGTTAGTTGTGCTCCAAAAAGGGGGTAAAGGGAGTTAATAAACAGGAATGGAAGACTGTTAGCCTAGCAGCGATCAAGAAGAATGTTTGATCCCAAACTCAGGAGTTCAGACAGGTTCACTAGGTGAACAGTGAGCATGAGCTTGGAGCACCTTGCTGGCTTAGAACTGGGCCTCAATACCCTCCAGGACTGATGCTATTTCCCTGACTCATGTTAGGCCATGGAGAATTTTAATACAAGGGGAATGTAGAACCCTCTTAGCTGTTTCCATGTATCTGTAAAAGGAGCAGCACATTGTTATTATTCATGCTTACTATTCATCTCCCTGTTATGTTTTTAATGAATTCTCCAGACATGTAATAGGAAAATGGATGAAAATCAGCTAAACACAGTAACATCTCCTTGTTATCCAAACATTAAATTGCTGCAGAAAAAATTAATAGAATCTCTCCATTTAAAGGTTTTGATGCCTTTTATGAGTTGCCATCCTTTATTTCTTTCTTACTGCAAGCGATGTTCCTCCTTTGACCTCTGCAGCATCCTACTGGGGATGTCACTGGAGGCTCTACAGGAGTGTTTTACAGTATGGGTCACTGTACGTAGGATCGCAGAAAACTCAGGAGATAAGAAAGACTGGTTTAAAAATAGAAAGCTCACTCAGATGCAAAATATTTGCACATATTGTACAAATTCTTTTCTATGAGCTTGTGAAAAGATGCACAAGTTGTCACAATGACATGTGCAGCTTGGCTTGTTACAGAGCCTGTTTGCTTGTCCATGTGGCTTAGTTTACCCACAAAACATTTAGGAATCAGACATTTAAGTGCTAACCAAATTCACCTGAATATTATTTTTCCTCAGTAACTGAGTTTGTCACAGCTTCCTCTGTAGCATACGATCAGAAGCTCTGAAGGAGTTACCTACAGGCAGCGCTGCCACAATTTGCTTTCAGTTTGCTTTCTTAAACTTTATAGAATTTCTTAAATTTTACAGAGTTTTAACCAGCAGTTACACTCCATTGTGTTAAACATTATACCAGCACAGAATGAGAATCTGTTCCAGTGTACCACGCCAATTGGAAAGAAGTTTTTAAAAAAACCCAGTTGGTATGGATAATGTGCTAAATTTGACCTGATGAAGATAATAATTTTGTTTAATATAGTCTGTACATTAACAAATCAGTTAAGTTTTAACTTGGGTCCTTTAAATACTGACCTCTAAGTGGTAGCACCCTGTAGTACATATTAGCTGCTGAAATAAAATAAACAAATTTGAAAACTTCTTGTAACTCATAGTAGTTAAGTAAGGACATACCATGGAGAAAGAGAGGCATGAAAACTCACAGTCTTCTATACTTCTAAATGTAGGTTTCCACTGTTTATTTATGACTAACGCACAGACTTCAGGAGTATATTTTGATATGTGTATCCCCTTTCTGAAGAGTAAAATAAACCAACAAAAGCAATCCCTCTGAACTGAGTCAGTCCAGACAGAAATTAATCAATTTGTCACCAGAATTGTTCTCAGTTTTGAAAAATTTAACTGCTATTAAGAAAAAAATAGGAAAAAAAGTTAATCTTGTTTTCTTCTGGCAAACTCTAAAAATATTTGCTTGTGTACACATGGTAAGCCTTTCTGTATTTTATTGTTGTTGCAGAGTGCTCTAAAACCTACTCATCTGTGCAAAAGCATAGAAAGCGAGCAATAACGGGCTAGCAAAAAAGTAAAAAGAATTAAGAGTGGAATTTTTAGCATATTCTTTATTCCACTCATAAAACGTTACACTCGGGTGTTTCTTGGTGTTACATAAAATGCATGCTGACACAAGGATCTATGAAAAAAGTATGATGTTATGAATACCATCAGCTTTCCACCCATTCCTAAAGTAAAGGCTGAAGCCCTGGGGTTACTCTGGGGCAGACATCTGGGGCCCGTTCCCTCGCCAAGGCTGGTTCCGGGGCAGGGAACACCCGGAACCCCCAGCTCTGTCAGGGCATCTGCACCCTGAAGGAGCAGCGGTTCGCGGGTGGGCACAAGAAAGTGCAGACCACATTCCTCTCCCTTCAGATCAGGGCCTAAGTGGAACTTAGAAGTTTCTGAGAAGGACCCACACTCCTGTTCCCATCTTCAAACCTTTTCACATACCTCCAATGGAGGAGTCTGATGGCCACACACCAGTCGTTTCAGTGAGGGCCAGGTCTGCGGGTCACAGGTATATTTCTGTGCAGATAGGAATTATATCTAAACACTGAAACAGCCTGAACAGTGGAGCTCCCGCTATTTGGATTGCTCCTGTGCGGCAACTGGACCCTACAGATGCCACCTACCCATGTGACAGGCAACCCCATGCTCCTTCCAGAGGGTAATTAATGTGTCTTTTTTGTCTGATGGCACATCAGGGGTAGATAGGATACATGAGGGAAGCACTGTATAGTGAAGTCCACACTTGATATGTGGTCATCTGCACATTCTCTGACATGGGAAAAATTTGCAGTTTTCCTTCATGAGATGCCTAGATGATGCATCCTGCTGCAAACCCATTTCTGAGTCCTCAGAGTAATCAACATAGATGGAAAATGCTCACTAAACACAACTGTGAAGCCTACAGCTTAATTTGGCCTTGACAGGACATTCCCTGAGCTTACTGCCCATATTGTGAATGTTTTACCTAAGTTTTCTTCTGTCCCTTTAATATCTGGAGACTATGAGAACTTTTCTTAATTCCCTCTTCTCTGTTCTAACTTCCCTCAACTACCCTGTGCAAGTTCTCTTAATTCCCTCTTCTCTGTTCTAACTTCCCTCAACCACCCTGTGCAAGTTCTTTAGTTACCATCTTTGACGTTTCATATTCTTGATGATTTAATTAATGACAAAAATTGTGTGCAAGAATTCAGAAACTTCACACTAGTTTCTCCAAACATTCAGCCTCAAATTCTAAAAAATGTAATTTCTGTTGCTAGTAGTGAGATTAAGATAGTCTGGTCTCTTTAGGACATGATTTCTAGTATTTGTTTTCATATACAGACATAGAAATATTTTCTCCAACACCAGTTCTGCCATCCAGTATTTTTGATTTCTTTCCATTTTTTAAACTGCTATCATTATGTTGCATCCTGATGTTTTCATCTAATCTGATGACACTTCATCTGCTGTCTTGCTATTGATTTACCATGCCATATTACAGACACATAATTTTGCAATGCAAGCTCACCATGATTACCACTCAAGCCTTGCCAGCATTCTGCATTATCAATTGAAAGTACTGAACTAAATCTAACAAAGAGGTTTTAGAACTCTGAAATCCCTTTCCACCACTGCTTCAGTCAAAGGAAACCAACTCGATCTTTGTAGATGAGGTTATGCTGAGTTACATGATTCAGAAATACAAGTGATGTTTTAAGGTAAGAAAGGAGCCTACCAGGCAAGAATGATTTTAAAAAACTCTTCTGGAGCAGATGGGTGGTTGGAAAGGAAAAGAATGAAAAAGAAAACAAATTCTAGGTATCTAGGTCCCTTGGAGGTATCCTCTCCTAGTCTTTGTCTCCAAAGCTGTGATTCCTGACCACAGCCTCAGTAGGGAATTATTACTTGTAATCTTTCAGGTACTGTGCTCACCTGTACATTTTCAATTTCATTTTACAAAGCCAATGCAAAAACAGTGGCTGGTGATTTAACACTCTTCAAAATACTTTACCTAGTAATAAAAGCACCACACTGGTTTTGCCTAAGTAAAGCACAAGAGAAATCCACAATATAGACAAATGGAAAACAGTAAAGATAGTAGGGTTTTTTTTTTAAATTTGTCAAATTTTAGAATTTTATGAACAGGAATATTTTTACATCTCAGAACTAAAGCGAGAAAACTGTAAATGTACTATAGTTGCTTTGATAAACAGAATGTTTCACTGATCATCACACTTCAGAGGAAGGATTACTTCAGAGGAAGATTACTCCTTACCCGACTTGTTCTTGCACTCGATGTCGTAGCCGGTGATGGGGCTGTTTCCATCAAATCCCATGGTCCATCTGAGGGCAATACTGCGTGCTCTCACCTCTCGGATTTCTATTTCAGGAGGGTCGGGGGGCTCTGAGTAATAATACACACACAGTTTTAGTCAGAAGAAAGCCCATACCGGTAACGAGATAATATTAATGAGCGTGGCACTGGCATAGCTTACTGGTGGTAAGCTCTCATGGCATTTTCTCCAGACTCTCATTAGTACCTTGAGCCAGTTAATCACCTGCTGAAGAGTACTCAACAGAGGGAGGAAAAGTCACTTTTCAACGAGGAGTCATTGAAGTAATCTTTAATACTGTCTTCCATTTAACCTTGTTATATGCAACACAGAGTTGCATTTCCTTAAAAGCACTCCACATTGGACTACTCATCCTGGAAAAGATTTTTGCCTTGAATGCCACGTTTCACTGATAATTCTACAGTTTTTACACAAAAGGTGATGGTAGAAATATGAATACTAAACTTAGAAGTGCTAATTTTGTTAGGGGGAGTGATTAAAATTTCTATCTGTTTGAGTATGTTCATAAGTCTTCTTTTAATAGAAGAATATTTTGATAACAGTTTAAAATTACACTAAACGCTCTTTCTGCCTCTAGACTTAAGAATGTAAACAAATAGCATTTATACCCATTCTAATGCCCCTTTGAATTGTCAAGCCAGTTTAAACAAGCAGTGAGAACCTGTCCCCAAACTTCACCCAAATTTTTCGACAGGGCTGCCTTAGGCATTCACTGACATCTGTAGCTACTTGAAATCAAGAGTGGGGAGAAAGAAATTTGCAAGTCCTGGAAATTTGTTGTGTGCGTGCTGAAAGGCATACAAGCACAGGAACAAGCATGGCACAGAAATAAGTTGTGGCCGGTGGCTGAGTCCTGCCCGTGCCCTGCATCTCACATACTGTCACCTCAGCCACTCCTGGACTTGCTGCTGTCTGCCTGAGTGAAACCCTGCAGGAGGGGAACCCCAGCCCCAGACAACATGGGTTCCTAGAGTCTGCATTGTGTAAACTGGTCACAATTCATTTTGACTGAAGAAACTTGAAATATTTTGTTTAAAGATCCACAGTCAGTTTAACATTTCTCTAGAGATAAACTCAGATCGCTTTTGCTTTATTTCAGACTTGGGTTTTAAGTGCATTTGCTCTTTAAAAACAAATGCAACCCTCTCCCCCCAAAAGGTAACCCCCTCACATCCACTGTCCCTACCAAAGATGATAGTTTTGAGTATCTTTAGTAGATTGTCAGCTAGTGTATTTAAGGAAAATCCTCCTTATTAATTTGTACATATCTAGAAAGACTCGAGCTTATCCTTTGTTTTGATTTAATCTGTGATGCTGGAAAAGGAAAGACGGAAAGTCTTAATGTGGCTCATAATTTCTTTGACAATGAGGAGTACATTAAATTAGGAATCAGAACCTCCCTCTCACAACAGATTTCTGAGGATGGCATACACTTACTGTACTACAATAGCTGTGGTTTTTTCCTTATGTTGTCCTCTTCCTACCTTGCACAGTGAGCTGAATTATTCCACGATCCTCCCCATAAGAATTGATGGCATGGCAGGAAAAGAAGCCAGAATCTTCACGCACAGTTGGCAGAATCTATAGGTGGTTTGAAAAGAAGTGATTGATTGAACAGCACACAGAGAAAATAAACCAACAGCTTTTCTGTATGGTGCAAGAAAAATTGTACAAACTGTTTTACTTGACAGTAATAAATAGATATTGCATGTTATACACACACATACATATGCGTAGTAAACCATCCAAAATCCTTAGACTTATCAAAGATAGCAACACCTGGATCAAGGAAGCAGGCTCTCAGCTCTACATGTGTAGTCAGGAGTTGGAGCACCACCTATTCCTGTAGCTTCTCATTAGGAGTCCTGTTTCCAGTTACTCACACTTTTGCCAAGTGTTTAAGAGTTGGCTGAAATTTTCCATACAAAATGGTGCCTCCTGCTGCCTCCAAAATTTTCCAGTTATTTCTGAAAATAACTCACATGGCTGAAGTCTGTGTGGAGGAAATAAAGGTTCAAACACTGGTGGTGAACCCTGTAGTATTCAGCATGTTGCCTCATAATAAAATTTTGGGTAGTCTTTCTTTTCAATTTTTTATTTAATAACGTAGAGATCTTTACATTCGTGAGCATAATGATATTTTTCTACAGGACCACTGCTTCATTCAACGTACAATAGGGAGAGAATTTTTTAAAATGGGCAGATATTGCAAATACCTTTTTCTTCTCATTGTTCAGTGTGCTGCTCCACACTTTATTTACTGCACACAGTTCTAACTGTGCCCTGAAGACAGACTTATTCATTTTCTCATAGCCTTTTCTGTGGCTTTCATCTATTCAATACCCATTGAAGAAACATGAGTGAATTTATTTTCATAAACCCTGACATCATGAAGAGTATTACCACCATTTTGTATGGGGAATTAAGGAACCAGACATATGATAACGTTTGTGGCTGCGTGACTAGTTGCCACATATTAACAGAGCCATAGTAACTCCACGTGTTCTTTATTCCTCAGCAAAGCCAAGGTAATATGAGCACAACCCTCATTCACCACTGGTTAAGATAAATGGATTCATTTCCCACTCGCTACAAGAATATTGGAGAGTTATCATCTGAGATGTGGTAACTTGTCAAGCTGTGTTAAGTTGCACATGCGGCTGAGCTTTAAGATAGGAAAGTAAATTTTTTCAGAGCCCAATTTGATACATCTAGGGCCTTCTTTTCCCCCTCAGAGTCCTTAGCAATAAATAGCATTTCGTGTGTTCGTAACAGCTTCCATTGAGTTAAGCTGCAGTTATGAGGGCTTAGTACTTCTGCAAATCAGACCCCAAGGGCTCAAGGCAAGTACCTAGAAAACAAAGAACACACAATTATTGGCCACCTGTGAAAAGTTTGTTTTCAGTGATCAGCCTTGCATCACACAGTGTCTTTCATTACTCAACCCTAATTCAACTCCAGAGAAAATCCAAGTCATGCCTGACTGAGGCAGGGGTCCTGCAGAAAAAATAAAAGCTGAGTATACAACTAAAGATCACATCATCATGTACACATGCAACAGCACAGAGCTACAAGCTTCAGAGACAACCTTAATCCTGTCATTTTCTATTTTTAGGGCATTTTATCTCTCAGAAGTCAAAGGTTCTGTATGCAACATACATATGGATGTAGAACACCACTACCGTGCAAAACTGCTTCAGAAGAGAATTCTCCAAGCAGGTCTCCAGCCTTCCAAAAAGAAATACTGTTGTACATCCAGGCATTATCTTATTGAATTCAATGACGAGTGAGGGCAATGAGGTGTAGGATTCTATGCTATAATGAAATATTTTTCATAACACAAATACACTAATACGAACAAAGTCACACATAAAACTTATTCTTCCTCATAGCAATCAATGACAAAGCTCCCTCACAGAGAGCAAAACCAGGTTTTTACTGGATATCATCCAACACACTTTTTGGCTAGTAAAGAAAGAGATATATCATAAGAGTTACTCTAGAATATAGACAATCTCCAGAGAGCTATAGAATTATTTCCTTAAACCTGATAAAAATGTTTTTAAGAATGTGACTGAAAAATGGAAAATCAAGATTTTTGACTGAGAAACTGTATGATTTTTTAAAAAAATCTTTTAGATTTTGTAAAGGCACATGTAAATAAAAATAGAAAGGAATGGAATGGTAACTTGCTCATGATGGTAAATCCTCAATTTGAGTGGAAAAAGCTGTATCCTGGCATATTGAGGGCAACGTCATAGCCCCACCCATTGTAGGTGACACCAGAACAGCAGGAGTGTCCCATACTTCCATGGCATCTTGGGGAAACCGAAGTTCCCAAAACAGCAGTGTCATGCATGTAGCCCCTCAGTCTAATCCAGGTGAGTCACTGAGCAGTTAATGGAGTCCCACACACTGATTTGTCAGGCAAGTCGAGATATATGGTTCCCACGACACCAGATAGCTGTCTGTCACAGAAGTGAAGACGTAGACTATGACCATTTACTAAGTGGCTTGGCAACTTCTGCTACTGTGTACAGCAAGTGCCAAGCACTACTAGAAGCAGCAGATGCACTACTTGCATATCTACATGTGCCTTTTCCTTCCATCTCACTTTGAATCCAATGACTAACCTGACTTTATAAAACGGTCTCACAAGCCCCACAAAGTGAAAGGGAGAGAGAAATAGTACTTTAAAACGACATTTTTATCTCAAAATAGCTTAATGATTTTGGTGAAGGTAAGCCTGACACACATCATAGCTGGGATACAGATATTCACTCAGTGCTTATCAGCAGTGTACTCAAAGCTGAGCTGTGCCTCCCCAGGAAGGGCAGGCTAAGGCATGAGCCATGTTGCTCCTGAGACAGAAAGGATGGGACGGCTGCTTGCCAGGCTCACTCTCTTGTTGCCTCTGGAGCATGAGAAGACGGAGACTAATTTTTCTGGGAGGTGGGATGCTGAAGTTTCCTCCACCTCCTCTTGCTGCCAGCTCTGCAGGGTTGAGCCACAGATGGAGTGAGTGGCTACCTTGTAAAGCAGAGGTAGCTATGCACCCCTACCAAAACCAAATCAAGAAACACTCTCACACATGTGGATAAATTGCGGGTCACTTTGTTTTCTTACCTGTAGAGTAGAGATTACTTCATCTCCAACTTCCTTGGTGGAAACAAGGTAACGGGACATTTCAGGGTTAATGATTCGGTCTTCTTTTTCCCAGCGTACTATGATGGGTTTCTCTCCATGTGCTGTGCAGCTCATCTCCTTCTTTTGACCTTGTGTTGCCAAGGTGGTATTCGGATAGGAAGTTATCATAGCTGGAACTAAAACCAGACAAAACAAAAAAAGATCGTTCTTCAGTGAGCCGACTAGTCTGATGACACAGGGTTGGCCCATCAACCTGAGTCTCATTTAGCTTGTCCGCATTTGACCAGGTGGCCAAAAGAGTGAGAAATCACTACTTTCATTCTTGTGTAAGAGCATTTTCTTAAGACTGAAGATGGGCCTCAAAGGGAACTTAGCAGAGAGGAGCTGGAACTGGACAGTGGGGTTGTAGAGACAAGGAGATGTGCATTCAAAGAAAGGGTGTTTCTGTTCTGTTTGCTGCTCACTGAAAACCTTGCAACATACTTAAAATATTCACAGTACATAAAGGTATCGTAATTAATAAACTTTCAGATATGGGGCAAATAAAGAACTGAGAAAAATTTCTTATTCCTTTTCATGAGCTACTGTTCTATTTGCTCACAGATATATGCTCTACCATTCTGTATGACAGTAATGACCCATCAAAATGAGTGCTCAATTAAACTAGAAGCTGTATAAAATTAAAATAAAGGCTCTGCTCCAAAGAGCTTACAGTCCATGTATGTGCTGAGTGCATAGTTAAACTGTACTGAACTGAAAGTATAATTAAACTGACAATAAATCTTGCTAGATTTGAGTTTTTACTGTATTTAGAAGGTATTTGCAGAACAGTTTGGACATAATCATCAAATTCATTAATCCTTCCGAACTTAAAAAATTTTAATATTGAAAAAAATACTCTCCTGCTAGCAAGAATAGGCTTAAACCCCAAGTACTTTCATATTTTGGAATAAAAATATTCTGGAAATAAGAAGAAAAAGATCTTCAGAATGTTTTACTGCAAACCACGCAAAACATCGCATTTTTGAAACATGATGGTCTCTTTGGTGTCCTCAGCAGCCTGTCGTTTCCTTCCCGTATGATTTGTACATGAAAGAACAGCCTTTGGGCATTTGTGAGTAGGAAGAATCAAAGCCCACAAGTCTGTGTTTCAGTTCTGGCCCTTTCCTTGCTTAGGAGAAGCTGGAAAGCCCTGGACAGCATACAGGACTGCTCTCTTCTGAATGAATCTGTCTACTCCCTTCAAAGCTTATGAGGTGGCAGCAAAGAGTGCCTTCTCTAAGCACTTGCGCTCCAGGACTGCCTCCTGCAATAGCCCCACTCGCCTTGTTTTTGCGCATGAAAACTTGCCTCTGCTTATCAGAACAACTCACTCATTTCATCTAACTTCTCTGGGTCTCTATTTGAAGAAGATGATGTTGACACAAGACCTGATTTGAGGCCTTCCCCATATTTCCTCCTGCATAGACTGGATCTGTTGCTACCGGTCAGCAAAACAAATTCCTTATTTAAATGAATTACTATAGTCGCTGTTCTGAAATGTTAATGCTTGGTGGCATGACCTTTTCACATGCCAGAGCTGTTGATGCTTGGATATGACAATATGTCAGGATGCAGTCCTTTCTGCTCAAAGGCTTCGTGAACCAAACCAAACTGATTTGAAAATTAACAGGGCTGTGGAGCTGTGGGTTGGAGTTGAGAGGGTCCATTGGGAGAGAGTCCTGAAGGGCAAAGGGGTCCAGAAAGGTTGGACATTCTTCAAGGAGGAAATCTTAAAGGCACAGGAGCAGGCCTTCCCCATATGCCGAAAGACAAGCCAGCAGGGCAGAAGACTGGCCTGGATGAACAGAGTGCTTTGGCTGGAACTCAGGAAAAAAAGAAAAAGAGTTTATGTCCTTTGGAATAACTGGCAGGCCACTCAGGAGGACTGCAAAGATATTGTGAGGTTATGCAGGGAGAAAGTTACACGAGCCAAAGCTCAGCTAGAACATCGCCTAGCTACTGCTGTAAAAGACAACAAAAAATATTTCTATAAATACATTATCATCAACAGGAGAGTGAAGGAGAATCTCCATCCTCTATTAGATGTGGGGGGAAACTTAGTGACAAAGGACGAGGAAAAG
>Ga0181612_128777_pt1 | contig 21961 bp, 9 predicted proteins | sample HoacroProtozoa21_FD_119630 | JGI IMG/M metagenome (GOLD analysis project Ga0181612, IMG submission 119630) | Hoatzin crop microbial communities from Cojedes, Venezuel. Combined Assembly of Gp0051906, Gp0051904, Gp0051908
CAGGAGGTTCCCTCTCCACATCAGGAAACACTTTTCTGCTGTGAAGGTGACTGAGCATTTGCACAGGTTTCCCAGAGAGGCCTGTGGAGTCTCCGTCCTTGGAGATACTCAAAACCCACCTGGACATGATCCTAGGCAGCCTGCTGTAGGTGGCTCTGCTTGAGCAGGGGCGTAGACAAGATGGCCTCCAGAGCTCTGTCCATTCCAGCCTCAACCATTCTGTGATTCTGTGTTTCTATCATTCTGTGTTCAATTTGGCAAAGGCTAAACTCAGATCTAAATGTTTGCAAAATATTTCTGGATATATTTGTGGGTATCTTAGGACAATGTCCCTTTTGTGTGGGGGTTTCCAGCAGGTTACTTTTTCCACTGCCAGTCCACTACTGAACATTTTCTAGAAGAAGAAAGAATCAGTATAAAAAGTACATCAAAGACCACATTGCAGATAGCAGTCTATGATGGAAGATGCATTGACACGTGGATTTTTGATTCTACAAGGCTTTGCTTTCAAATTCTTCATGGGGTCCAAAAGGAAAATGCAGAGTTTGGACACATTTGAAAGCTTGCCTGCCAAATGTATACTGAATTTTACTTTTATGGAAAATACAGAAGGAGAATAAAACTCACGGCTTTAAAAAGAGACTGTTAGTCTGACTGTCCTGTATGAACAGAAAAGATTACCAGATTTTAGATCTATTCCATTTTAAATCTTTACATATACAGGAAAGGGAATAGAGTGGAACACTGCAGATTTTCTAAAACCTTTTTTGGTACTTGATTTACTGAGCACATCCCTCTATGACTTACTTTAGCTCAGCATTCATACTTCAGTAAGGATGATCTACCTTCACAGTGGCATGTGGGATGCAATTTAATAACCTTATATAATGATCTTACATAAACTCCAAAATCTTGGCCAAGACTTCCCATTAGCAAAGAGATGATTATACGCTTAAGCACTAGATCACTGGGGTTCAATTCTGCTTTTACTCAAGCTGAGGAGTAGCACAACATAAGACTATCAGGACAGAGCTAAATGTCTTAACTGACTATACCTTAATAGACTGAGATGCTCTAGATATGTTAAACATTAAATTCCACCAATCTCCTTTTTCTTTTATGGTTTATAGTTGAATCTGTAATGACTTTGACCAGTTATGCTGAATCCAGCACAGTATTAATAAAGTATTGCAATTGAAGAGCAGTAAGAAATTCAGCTTCCTCTCCTCCACCTTCAAAATATGGCAGGTTTTGCCATAGCCCAGGTTTTCACAAGGAAGAAAGGTACACTTTCACACTTCAAAACGCTTCATCATAGTGTTTTGAAGTGTATTTGCTTATAAACTCTCAAATATCTCACAGGCCTAAAAGCTTCACACGGAAAAGTCTACACAGCACTGCAAGAACAGTACTATGGAAGAAAGACAGGAGAATTGTCAGTGACTCCTTCAGTCACCCCTGGATTGCTGCTATAGTGTAGGTGTCAGAAATAGAGCAGTGAACAGGCCAAGATACTTACATGTAGGGATAGGGGGTTTTGACCACATCTCTGTATTCGCATGTCCACACGCTCCATAGCCATACTGTCAATGCCACTCTTCTAGAAATCTCAAGACTGATTTAGGGAAGCAAGGATACTTCAAAATAACCCAAAAAACAAGTGCAGGTTTTGCTGTGCTTTAGGATTTTGATGCTGTAAGGCATTGCTCTTCAAGCTTCTCTCCACAGTTCTTAGCACAAATGTGATTCTGAGTGAAAAGTAGGGCTGCTAACTGTTTGCAGGACTCTGAGAGATAAGGTTCTAATAAACTCCAGGAATCATGAAGTTAAGAGTTATAGCTGCTGGATTTCCTGATGAACTGTGTTCTCATTAGAAAATCTCTTTTCTTTTAATCGGAAAGCTTACTGGGAAAAACATCTACTATGACAGAATGTAATTTTTCTAAAGAACTTTTTACAGTTAAGCACAATACTTCATTTAAATCTATTATTTGATCACATTGACTAGAATTACTTACAAAAGACTAGTTAGAATAATGGTTACTAACAATGAATGAAACCAAGACAACTGATTATTTAATTTTAAAATGTAATGATAATTATTTTTAAAACCATAAAAACATATTATGAAATTTCATTCATCTTAAACTTTTCCACAAACACTATTTTGTGGAAAATCCAATTCAGAAGTAAATTATATTTAACTGTCATATCGCTGCGGAACACAAACTCCGTTCCAGTCAGCTGGATTCTCTACAAAACCCCAGTGGAAAGGCCTGTGAAACAGCTTCTGCACCCATCCTGGGTAGCAAAAGTCAGACCAGAAAATTTCCACCTTGAGCTCCCCCTTGGCGCACAGGATTTATGTATGCAGAAAGGTGCATATGGGAGCCAGAAGTCTGCCTGCATTTACTGTTACTAGATCCTGAGCAGGCACCAAGCTTTTCAGTTGAAAGCACATTCACGGCATACACAAGCGCCCAACCGTCTGTTACAGACTGTTTCTTAGTTGTATGCTTTTCAAACAAAGAGATGGACAAAAGGGAAAAAATCTGAAGTACACACCACTACAACGTAGCAAATTGAATCGAGGGGAAAAAAATACCACCAAGGAAAACTGGAAAGGAAGGAATCAAATGTGTTCTAGTCATTGGAAGAGACAGGGCATCTGGTTTTATCATTTGTTTAATTTTTATTTTACCTTTTGTGACCTATGAGAAGAAAAAAAAAGGCCAGTTATCACTGTGGCTTTTATGGTTAGAGGTCAACATGATGGGACCACAGTGCAAGCTGAACAAAGAGCTGGGAGGTTTGTGACTACACATCTCTTCCCCCATCTAAACCTTTGAAATACTGGAGGGATTTTAGCTCTAATACAAAATCTCCAGGATGGTAACCTTGCACATACTTGCATTATTAAAAAAAAAAAACAAAAAAACCCCAAAGATATTTGGTTGGGTTTTTTTCTTACATGAGGTAAAGCTTGCAGAATCAGACCTCAAGTTTATAAATTCTTCTTGCAAACACATATTTCTTTCACTCTACAACTGCTGAGTCCAAGGTAGAAATTATGTTTGTTTGTTTCTTTCTTTTAAAAATAATTTGGATTATACATATGTCTTGCACCATCTTTTCACCTAAGGCAAATGTAACTCTGGCACTCAGGAAACTTCGCACCACGGGTACCTGGGCTTTTTGAAAGGAGTTTATAGTTTCTGTGGACACTGCCAAGTAGGCTGATTACAGCCTTATGGTAAGTGTTGGCTTTTCCCCAACAGGCTGCTTTCCTGTGTCAGTCTCCTCAACACAATCTCCATCATTTAGTTTCAAGCACAGGACAAGTAAATTCCTCAGAGAAGGATGCAGCTATTTTCCACTAAAATTCTATCTTGCATTCAGTGTAAAATTTAACATCCTACATTTCTTTACTGAATTCAGTGAAGATCTGTAAATCTTATTTCTTTAAAGGACTAGGAAGGACACTAATTAAAAAAGAAAAAACTTCACATTTTTTTATCTGCCTCTTCTTTGGAACAAAGCTTATCATGTTGTGCTGACTCAGCTAAGACCAGATTCTGATCAATTTAAATAAATGATTCCACAGTCTCCTGACCACTGTTGCCCTCCAAAGTTTCTCACAGACGATGAATGCAGATGTACAGAAGTTTGCAATTTTTACTGTTTTGTGTTTTTCTGTGGATGAACTGCACGTCACTTATGCTGGCCTTGCAGACCTCCAGGTGTCCGTGCTAGCCTCCGCTCTAGAATTCATTTAGTGCCACTAATTTGGCTGAAGTTTGCTCTGCACTTCTATTCTTTGCATACACTGGTATTCTTACAACAGTCTAAGTGCTTTGGTTTGTCTAGCTGTTCTTACAAGGAGATAAATTCTCAGAGGTCAGAGATAAGAGACCACAAGGTATGGGTTTGATGGCTGATGCATCCCCTTTCTTTCTAACACAGACAGGGGCATGAAGGATCTAATGCATGTTTACCCGAGCCTATGAAAATATCTAGTGCAAGGCATCACTCCTTCCTAAAAATCATGGCTCTAGCTCTAGTTTTTCTCAGAATAATTATTCTGGATGTTATTAATTTATTGTGACAAAAAGTGAACTCTTGTCTTAACTTTGACGGAAGCTTTTTTTTTATCCTTTACTCATCTGAAAAAAAAAAAAAGTAGTATTGTTCATGTAAAATTTCATTCTCATGGATGTCTATTTTTGTGCCATTAAAAAGGAGATAGAAAATAGCATTACTGACTAGACTCTAAGTGATTTTGAGATTAACATAGCTGTATTGTTCTTTATGAATGGATCATGATAATATTGCAGTTATTTTTCATTATTACTGCTCTGTACAATATAGCAAAATCATCATGCTCTGCTGTCCATAAACAAACACAGCCCTGACTAATTTTCACTGCCGACAGGCTTAAATCTTCCAGCTCTCAGAAAAACAAGGTGTCAGAAAATACTTTTATCTTCAGTTTCATAAAAGAAATTAAAGAGTGCCAGTATAGTTGTCTGTTGCATTGCCATACAGCATAAGGGGACCGCATCCGTCTCCGACTTCTACCAGAGCCTGCCTCAGCATGTAGGAGTGAACTTGTGAACGGAGCTGTGCAAACAATTGATTTTGCAGTGACTGACACTCCGATCAGACCGAACCACAATCAAAAATGAAAAAAATACTGGCATGTACTTTTTCTGAATCCAAATTAAACCCAGGAATAATATGTTTCTGCTCATATAGCATGTTTTATGCCAGAGACTTATAATAAAATTCAAGAGATCAAAGACCTTGGAGACAGGCAGGGGCACAACCACTTTGTGTTGAAGAGTGAAGGTATTTACCCGGCTCGTGAAAGATCTAGGCTTGGTGGCCATCTTTGTCTAAGAGTTTTCAAAACCTCCTTTCCCTCACTTCAGGAAAATGCACTAATCATATGTTCTTGTTTTCAGGCTCTCCCCTCAATGATGTATAAAATACTGTACTTTGCATAAAATACTTAAGTATTCATTACACAATGATTTGCCATTAAGTTCAGAGTCTCTTGTTTCTTTCTTGTGTAATGACTATTCTGTTATTTTTACAAAAGTGGAATAGCCTCAGCAGAAAACCTTGAAGGACATCCACCTCACCGCAGTCCCACAGGAAGGGTGTTTCAAATCCTGAATGAGTGCACTAACCTGCTTGTTTAAAGGAAATATATCCTAACTGAATCTATTTGGTAAATTCAGCTTGTGTTTGTCAACATTTTAGGTGAATGGTCAGATTACATCATCTACCAGTGGAATTTTAAAATCGCAATTAAATCTTGACCTCTTGTGCTTTTGGGGGGGGGGGAGTTGTGTTTTTTTCAAAAGAGCCTCCATTTAATCTACACCTACTAAATCAACGTTATTTAAGTTATGGCAGTCCTGCCTGTAGCTCGCTTGTACTGACAGCCGGACTCAAGCATCAAAACAATCCTTCTTGGCTTTTGGATCTATAAAACATTTTCTCTCTTCATCTGATGATAATAGAAATTTGTAGGAGTAGGGCAGGGTGAAGAGTAGTGCCAGTGAGATATACTCTTTCAGTGGGTAAATCAGTGAAAGAAACGGGTCAGAACATTTGTTATCCAGGGGCTTTTAAATGAATATTGCTTTTCATCTGAAGAACAAATTCTGCCTTTAGATTAAGCACGTGCAACTGACTTCATGTGTCCTTTGGGCTGGAATAAGGATGCCAAGCAACTTTGAAAAAAGGCTAAAACCACTAGCTGGAAACACCTGGAAGAAGAGTCAGTGAGATTTTTGCTCTTAAATTAGTCCAAATCTCTTGATGATTTTATGCAATTAGCTTGGATTTTTTTACCTTACCATGCACCCATGGCCTGCAATACTGGTGTAGCAAAATAATTACTCAACACAACAAATATTTAATTGTTGAACATGAATGTTAACAGCTGAATAACAGTAGCTAAAGAAATAAAGATTGGCCTTCTGAATCCCAGTAACTCCTCCAAAAACACATCAGCTAGGCACCTGGACCAGTTTAACCTGATATGTGGTGATTTATTCAATTTGTATGCTTCTTCAAGCAGTCCCTGGTTGTTAATATTTTTACTTATAGTTTGTGAAGTTGCAAAATAGAAATGCACTCACTCCAAACAGAAATTGCTCGTAATAATACTGTTGCAGTAGTTAAAGAAACTATTGTTTTTGTAGAAGTCAGGAACCCAAGATAAGTTTGAAAGGTACATCGAGGTCAGGCCACTTGGGCTTACTGAAGTACTTTTTACCATACTCTTCAGAGCAACAAAATCAGCAGAAAAATGGGCAGAACAAACCTTCCATAGGAACAGGAAAAAAACCCAGTGCTTGTTCTTTCAACTTAAGTTCTGACTTTAGACACCCCAAACTCTCTCTTTTTAAGGCATTAATAGTTTTGTTGACCTTTTATCATGGGTAATTTGCATCTCTAAATTTTAAAGATATCTGCTGGATGTACTCCAACTAATACATAATAATGGCACCATATATGTCAATTTACATCAGATGTCTCTCTAGAACACCTCCATTTTATTTAACTATGTGTTGGTAAGGCATATCAGCAATTTCCTCTTCTTAAAGCCTTAACTAAGTGAGATCATTTTGTTAATCTTTATCCTGTTACTTTTACTCTGTTTAGTTTTACACTATACAGCATAATTCTTCTGACATAATCAGATAGCTTCCATGATGGAATAATGTACCAAGGACACCAGCTCAAGGTATGCGGGGTGCCTTTGCTGCTGAGGACTGCTTGAATTCCACAGAGAAACGTGAACAGATAGGGTATTTTCAACTGAAGATAGCAACACAGCAAATAGCAATGCAGTGTTGTCATTTTGAGGTAAAAGGTAGCAGTCTGTTATTGTGATCAGAGTTCTTTAAAGGCTGCTTTCAAATTAGCTTTGCAGTCACAAATGTGTAAATATTTAATTTTTTTTCTAAGCAAACATGAACCATTTCCTTGAGTAAAAACAGAATGTGTCTCAACTTAGTGTACTTCTATATAAAAACGATGGCTTCTTTCTCAGGAAAAACATATCAAAAGTAATGTATCTGACGGAACTACAGCCTTGACAGATGTAGATAAATAAAAGTTGAAATCTAGTGCTAGTACTTGTCACTGGAAACATAATGTAGAATTTAGGCCAAGATGTATTATAAATTTAGCACAGCTTTAAATACAATATCCAAACTTTAGAAATTGCTCCAACCAAGTGTAGCACTTCTTTCTTTAGAGTCTTCCCTGTTTTGCAATGCTGCCTAACTTCAGCCATTGAACTCCAGCTATGAATGGTGAGATGAAGGAATTAGGGCCAAGTGTGTACCTCGGATTCTCACTCTGGTGTAGATACCAGAAAACTGCACGCTACATTCTGGGCCCACCATCTGAACTTTTTACCGAGATGTAGTCTTGTAGAAAGTCAAAATGCATAGGGCCTATTCATTAGTCCTTTGATAAAAAAGTGCAATGAAGTCAACATGAATTTCTTGTCTGTTTTCTTCTTTCTCTTTCTTACTCACCACTCACTACTTGTACCCCACCTTCATCAGCCCATGTTGGTTTTCCAAAGTTTAGCAGAGATTTTGCATGAGCAAAACAACAATATTTGATCCTAGAAATCAAATTAAATTAGGCGTGTTGATTAACTGCTCTCAGGTGAGTCATCTTCTACTTCCAGTAAGACTCTACATCCAAACCTTGGAATAAGCCTACTGCCCAACAAGTAAATTATCTCAGTACAGCTTAGCTGCTGCTCATGTGATGGAGGAAAGAAAACAGGCAACTTCATTCTCTTTCGGACAGACTCAGATGAACACCCTGTTACATTGCCAACCTACACAAACTGTTTCCTCCTTCCATGGTGTTACTCTTTTATGGAACCAAAGGTCACTCACTTCTCTGTACTCAGCAGAGAAGACAAATGCAGCTCTAGCTATGGACTGCAAAGGAGGGAGGGATGGAGGGAGAGAGAGAAGCTTTGTGCCTTTCCTGCTTCTCCCTCACCCCACCTTTTGCTCTGGCCAGATGCAAGGTGACCCTCAGCAGTTACATGTGTGGACTTAAAGATTACAAGACAGAAAGTGGATGGTCCCTTTTTTTTCTCCTCCTACGTATGGAACTCCCATTGGCTTTCCTGGGTGCTCCCTCTATAGACTGATGAGCAACAGGTCAGAGGAGATGGAAAAGCTTTTTACCTGCCAACCCCAGAGTTCAGGATGTGTTGTTTCTCCTGCAGCAGTTGATGACACCCTAACACCTTAGCAGCACTGGAGCTGCATTCCTACGCTGTAACAGGGGAAGCAGGACCAAGGGCCTGAACTAAGGTCTTGGCAGGTAAGTGAAGGAGCAACCAGTATCAAACAGCTTCGTTTGAAAGTGTATGTCTTTGTAATGTTTAAGTCTTAATATGTGCTCTGCTTTACCTGGGAGCTTAAACTTCCACTTTTCAGAAGAGTATCTGATTATCAACAATTAACTTTGTCAAATGCTTGAAAAAGTGTTGATGAAACTCATAAATGCAGAGGGGCTAGAAAGAAAGGTTGTTGATACTAAAAATGTCTCAAAGCTGGGATTTCTTCTTAGAGCTGAGCAGAAGTTATTCAGATTAGTAGGGGAAGGAGATGCTTTATGCTACCAACATATTTTTGTTTATCGCCACTTAGGATGACTGAGAGCATCATCGTGTGGTGAATACTCAATATTCAAAATGTGAGCGCTGTTGGGACTGGGAGGGGGTATTTTTTGCTTGGTTTCTTGTTTCCTCTCAGCTGGACATGTAGGGAATACCTGATGAAGGGAAATCTCCATCTCCTTACTATGTTCCACTTCCTAAACTTAATTATTGGAACTAGATCTCCTATATGAATACTTACGTCATTCAAAACAGGTTTTATTTCAGTAGTTACCAGGAAATGTATTTTCAATACCATGTTCCAGAAGATGCATAGAGAGCACACACAGAAGAAGTCGCTAGCACTAAAGCAAATCCAATTAAAAAAATATTTACATATTTACATATATGTGATGTTAGTTACCAGCTTGAAAGAGAATAATAAAAAAAAAAATAAACCATCTTTATATAAAGGAAGTCTTTCTTTTCCTTACTTCTGGTAATATGTTGGTAATGGATGCCTTTCTGTTGAGAGGCCATTAAGTTTTACTTTTAGGAATGAAAAACAAATTTGGGTCAGAGAAGGAAATCATAACGAGCTGCCACATGCTAAGTTCTGTACCCGAGCCATCTACTGCCACCATATCCTGGAGAGAAAAAAGGGAACATTCATAAAGAATGAACAACCATCCAGAACTGATGGCGCACCAAAGCCTCATCAATGTCCAGTTCAGATATTGCTATCCCCCCCTACCCTTACTGTTACTAATAGTCTCAATTTACTAAGTGAAATCACTCCAAAAGTGACCTCTAAGCTCATGTCTATCTTTCAGGGGATTAACTGCGAGCTTGTAAAAAATAACACATGCTAATAGCAACTGTTAATTAACATTCATCAGAGTTAAGGAAAAAAGTCATCATCAAAAATTTCTCTCCAAAGTGTGGTGTAAATTTTAGGGGCAAGAGTGAAAAATGGCACTTTACATAGGTTTATATTTTTTAAAAGTTTGCATTACTATAGTCATTGTTTTAAATTAACTTCCTCTAGACAAAATAAAGTGTTGTACTACATTGCAGCCTCACTGTTAGGAATGAAGATAGAGGAGACAATGCAGGAAGGCCAACACATACAACCAAAATGGAGAGTATCCAGGTCATAGAAGAATGGTAAGTTGATCAAACTGTCATCTAGTAAACATTTTTAATTTGCCTATAACTAAAGATTTGCCTTGGGTTTTATGCTTTAGGAATGTCCTTTTAATTACTTTTCCTCCACAAATTTCAGTACAAAACAAAGCAAAATCTGTCCTGACCATGAAATGCCAACAGAGACATTCATAAGTCAGGTTTACTTATGGTTTCTTTTTTGTGGGGGAAGAACGGTGGGGAGGAATCAGAGGTGCATGCATGGTTCCATAGATCTATGGTCTCTGTAGGAAGCCTCTGCTACCTGAGGGATCATTTTCTTCTCTTTACTCAGACAAGAAGAAAAACTAATGGGCAAAAGTGCACTTCACCATCAGATTTTTAATATGGCTACCTTTTGTAAAACACCTTGGACTATGGTGTCACCTGAATTAGCGAAGGAAACACATGCCTTGAAAAAAGGCTAACATACACTGAAAGTCTGAGCTTCTATTTCTGTCTAAAGCTTGGGCCCACATTTATTGTGTTGGGAAAAATGCTAACCTATCAGTCCCATAAAAAGTAAATTGAAACTTATCTGTAGAGGATATGGTTGATGTTAAAAGAAACCCAAACAACTCAATGTCTTCATTGCTATCATGGTCATTTATGAGAGGACAATGTTGGAAATTTCCACAAAATACTATAGTGAAGAGAACTTCCCAATAGACAACGAGGGAGCACAGGTCAGCTCCATCCACCTCAGAAGGTTCTCTTCAGTCTCCTAAGATTTTTAACCTTCAAATCTTTAAGTTTATACTTTTTGGTTCAGTTAACAATTATTTTGGTGGATAGTTTCAATCTTAAACAGTTTCTCATTTATTAGATCTTTTGGTCTGCCAAAAAGCTATCACAGATAGCTTCCCATCATCCAGTCTGCCTTGTGTGCAGAGTAGGAGTTGATGAATGGACTTGAAGAGAAATTATATGGATAAATGTCACTAATTGTGCAACATGATTACACAGAAGCTATTAAGACCAGCTAGTAAAGTTCTTTTTTTGGATCCTGTCAGGAAGGGAAGAGTGAGCACTCAGAATTAATTTTGAAACCATATTTAATTGTTGTTAAGTAGCATGGAGTATTACATTCTCAAGCTATTCATTTGCACATTAATGGATTAGTGACACAAGTTAGTTTTCTGATAACTTATCCAGTGTGTCCACTGTTACAAGCCACAAATCGTTTCCTTCAGAAAATGGGAATAAGGCCTTTTTCCCATTCCTTCTCTGTCCAGTTTTGCCAGCAACATCTATCACATCTTGTGCCAATATATCATCATTCAGGTCAATAGCACCAAACAGAGGGAAGCTTAGCAACCCTTAGGTACAAGCACAGAGAAATATGCTAATTTAAAAGCTCTCTGAATTACTATTTTGTTGGGCTTCATTAGTATGCTCTTGGCTGCCAAGAGCCTTTTGTTTTTCTTGTCCTTCCTGAACCAAATAGTGTGGCAGCCAGTGATTGGCCAAACACCATCAGAAGCAGGCAGGGACATCAGGTGTCATCTAAACCCCTCACGAAAGAAAGTCTATTGTCAGCTCCCTGAAATCACATCTCCTTTAACTGCAGAGGCAGGAATTCAGTGCTGTTGTGGAATTTTTTATTTGAATCTGATGGCTAACAACACTAGCAGAAAACTTGTAGAAAGCCAAGTGCATGTCTCATAACATTAAACACATTTAGTGGCCTATTGACATAATGAATGCACAAGTGAAGAGTGAACAAAATTCCCCTGTCATGGCTGAAGCCTTGTTGCTTCCAGTTTTCACTCTGGACTAAAGCGCAGTTGTAAGGAGAATTTTTGGCCAAATGTATGCAAACACTGTTACAAATATAGAAGCATATTTGTAATGATACTTTGCTTTTGCAGCCAAAACCCTACTGCAGATGAAATTTTGTCTTGGGCTCAGAATTTTGACAAGATGATGAAAACACCAGCTGGGAGGAACCTTTTCCGAGAGTTTCTTCGAACAGAGTATAGTGAGGAGAACCTGCTTTTCTGGCTTGCATGTGAAGATCTAAAGAAGGAACAGAACAAGAAAGTTATTGAAGAAAAAGCAAGACTTATATATGAAGATTACATTTCTATACTATCACCAAAAGAGGTAAAGCTGTAAATGTTATATTTGCATTTTCTGTTGTTCCAGAGCAGAAATGTTATACCCTGGATTGCCAGATGGGGGTTGTAAGTCTGCCTGATCTGTCAGATGAAAGTCAGTGTGGACGTTAAATCAGGAAAGGAAGGGACAGAAAAAGTAGAGACCCACGTGCTGAGCCACTTAGCATCACTGGCCACAACATCTCAGAGCTCTCTATAAAATGGGAATAAACGAGAAACTCCAGAAACAGAAGGGTGAGAAATGGGTATGCGTCTTCAGTAATGCCATGTGCCTGCCAGAGAGAGGAAGTGAGTAATGCAAATGAACTTCTGGAGAAAAGGCACCAAAATTAAAGAATTTAAATCAGAATCATTATAGATTTATCTGCTGGAACAGCTGGCTGGGAGAAAAATACAAATTTGCACTGGTTGTTCTTATGTGAGATCAACTAGTCCAGGAATGGAGATCACGTATTTTCTCTAATGAAAGGTACGATAATATCTAGGAACTTAAATAAAATTGTCTTCCATCTTCAAACTGAATTAGACAAATTCTGAAATTGTCTTCACCTGGAGTAAAGAAAAAGCATCCCCTATCAAAGCATTTTTTGGAATAGAGAGCTATATATAGATACAAGCACTCTAGCATAATCTTAGACCACATCATGTACCTTTAGCTCCTTTGACTTGTCTCTGTGCATTGTATCTGACTTTCTGCTCAATGGCTTTATGCTAATTTATGTTCACTGTGGACCCTGCTTGCTACATTTTGCTTCCGCACTGCTTTCAGTAACAGTTTGCAACTTCATTCATATGAATGAAGCCAACAGCAATTTATAGCTCCATTATCTTCTCTTGTGCCATAGAGTATGCTTCTGCTTAGGAGTGAGATAGCTGCCAGTATAGCAAGCTAACAGCTAACAATGTGTATTTCTTAAAGTATATATATGTATCTCTAGTAGACATATATGCACTGAATGCTCCATTGTCTTTCTAAGCCAACATGCACCAGCAGTTAAAATTCAAACCATAGCTAAGTGTTGTTGGATGTAGGGGTTAACATAAACTGCTCACAAACTCGATACATTGGACAGATGCAAATGTCATCAATCCAATTGCTCCTGCTCCTACTGGAAATCTTGAGGGAAGCAAGGACTGTCTGCAATGCTTTAGAGCAGCATGGGAGCTGAAAAGTTCTTGTTTGTCCCAACATCCCGTTCCAGATGTTACCTTTGGCACAGGAGTTGAAGTATTTAGCATCACTTGTTCAGTGATGAAGTTACTGAGGCAGGAGGTTTTTGTGTTCTAAACAAATACCTTGCATGTATCTGTTTAACAAGGAAATAAATTCAGTAATTCCAACTTGTTTTGCCATTTGCCTTTAGTGAGTCACTGAAAAACTGCAATGTGAATTAACAGAACCATAATTAATTTTTTTTCCATTCTATAGCTGCAACTAACTTTTACTACATTCAGTGGCCAATAAAAGCCCCTCCATCCTACCAAATTTGAGATTTTTATCCCAGCCATTATATTTGATAGTGAACAATCAATTAGGTAGGTGGATAAACTGGTTTTGCTAAGGGACATGCCTGTGTCTATGCACGTGCATGTGTGTCAGGGGAATTGCCTATATCATTAGTGTGTCATTTCTGTGCTACAGAAATGCAATGATCTAAGACTGAAATCTATTCAAGTAAATTCCAAAGACACGTGGCTTGCAACACTGCTTATCAAAACTACCACAACGCTGCACCCCTGCACGCTCTTTTGTCTAAAAGCTGGTAGTCGCTGGCCGAGCAGCCCCGTCAGTCTGTTCATTCCTGCTGTGCAGCCCAGCCTGCTTGCACAGCTTCGTTAGCTGGGCAAGGAGTTCAACCAGAAGAATGCCTGGGTTGAAAAACAGCCCAGAAAAGACATGCAACTTCGAGGCGGATTGAGTAGTTAGCGTAGCTAGCTGTGAGGCTGCCCAGACAGCCCTGCCAGCGCTGGACAGGGCAGGGGAGGCCACTCGTGGCAGCTGCAGCAGGACCCCTGCCCACGCGAAGGGCCGGCATGCAGCACGGGCCACGTGCAGGCGAAGCACCAGCACTCAGCTGCAGAGTGTGCATCAAGCAGGCGAGATGGACATTCTGCAGTGATAGCTCACTTGAGCAATAGGTGCGGTTCGCTAGCAGGCAGCAGGCAACAGTTTACTCACAGTTAGGCTGCATGGCAGTTGTGCCTTGTGGCCAACAACCGAGTAACAGCGTATCTTGCAGGAGAAAGAGCTTGGCTGCTGTGGCAGTAACATACTCCGTGTGCCAACAAACCAGAAATGCCGGATTCTACAGTTGGTACTGAAGATGTAATGAAAATGTGTATTTACCCCTCACTACCACACCGTACCATACCATGCCGGGCCATAGCACTGTATTTCAAAGACTTTGTTTCACCACATATGCAAATACACAAGCTCACACATCCGCACACGTTCTGAGTTTTCATGTCTGTTAGCATCCTTCACCTATCACGGTACGTGGAGCTTTCCAGAGTTGAACTCCATCCTTCAGACACTATGAATATCTGTTTATGTGGTAGCAGAGTTGTCGGGTCAGACTGCAACCTGGTGTAAATCACAGTGGCTTAACTGATCTATACTTGGTATTCTTTATTCAGTGTTTTAGCATTTTTCTTCTCAGCTGAGTAAACCCTTGCTGGCCCCAGTGGGCTTCCCTGCTACTGCCATTTCATCTAATCCAGAAGGCATTAATTTTACTGTTTTTAGAGCACTTTGTGGATAAGCTGGACATTCACTCAAACTTCTAAATGATATTCTAAAATCATCTGTGCATTCATCCCAAGCATAATATGCCCTTTTCTGCCTAGGCACAGGAGTTCCTTACAAATGGAAAGTAAACGAGAAGCTAAAATTGGAATTTGCTAACAATTTCAGTGTGGACATATGATATCCTGAAAATCACCAGCTGTTAAAGGGTCTTGAAAAGAAGAACAAATCTGAAATAGTTAATACTAACAGGGAGATTAACATGATAAAAATGACAAAAAATTCTGGTGCAAGTAACAAGTGTAGTGTCAGAAAAAAATAGGGAAAAAATCTGTAGGGCAGCCAGATGAAAATGCTGAATAGAAAGCTTCTAAAGATTTAACCACAAATGGCCGGGGGTGGGGGGAGGAAGTTTCAGCTCTCTGAATGAGAGTAAGTCAACATTAATTTGAAAGAAATAATTTTAAATAAGTAATTTTTTCTAAGGTAAAAGAGCCTATTTTGAGAAATCCAGGTTAATGCAGAGCTTTATTTATTTGCATTGTATTTATTCTGTTATACAGCTGCACTTCATCTTACAGATCTTAAGATGGATGCAAAGACCAAGTCAAAACTGAAACAGAGTCGATCGTCTCAGTCTGTTAATTGTGTGGTGGCTCTGAAAGAAACTGATAAACTTGGCATGTTCTGTGGAGCCTTGTGAAATAAAGACACGCATACGCAGCCTTTCTGATATTGCTGTTTAATATTAGTCTGTTCTCATCTTCTTCAGGTTAGTCTCGATTCCCGGGTGAGAGAAGTGATCAACAGAAACTTGTTGGATCCCAGCCCTCACATGTATGAAGATGCCCAACTCCAGATATACACCCTAATGCACAGAGACTCTTTTCCAAGGTTTTTGAACTCTCAGATTTATAAGTCTCTCGTTGAAAGTATTACAGGCTCTACTTCTGAAACTTAGTTTCAATTCTCAGACAAAAAAAATTGACTTTTTTGGGGTGGGTGGGATGGAAGAAAAGTAGTTTAATAACATCTGGAGCTGGGTTCCTGGAGAACTACAGTTTAGCACTACTCAGGCTACTGTGAAGAAAACAAATACATATTATGGTCTCTGTCTACATTTTTACCAAGGTCCTCCTTGCTCGAGATGGCGTGGGAGGGGAACAATGGATTTGCCAAAATACATTTGTTTCACACTCCTTTCACTCTACTGCAGTCAAGATTGCAATGATGTACCTGTAGTTTTATGAACAGTCTCCTTGTGTATCCTCACACTGCATGTGCAAGGTAAAACTGCTTCACTTACCACTTAGTTGTGGCAATATTTAATCCAATAACATAAATTATATCTGTATTTAAGAATTTTTTTCGTGCAATACAGTCTTATGGTACATAGAAACAATTGCAGCAAACCAGAAAGAGGCTTGCATTTTTTAACATCACTAACTGAAAAAAGCCAATTTTTAAGGTGTAGCATTACTCAACATGCTCTACTGAGTACAATACACTGACTTTTTGAAGCCAATATTTCTGTACAGAAAAAAAGAGCTATTTATCACTGTTTATTTAAAATAAATCAAGCGGAGGATTCCTCTGGTTGTTCACTGCCAAAACTGTGGCATTTTCATTACAGAGTTTGCAATGTCAAAAAAAAAAAAAGAAGGGAAAAAAAAAGCACAAACCACTTAAAGGGATCTGTATCTGGGTGACACAATCTATGCGCTGATATTGTTTAATTGTTAAAAGAACAAAGATTTTCAATGTACATTTCAGATGTCAGATACTGTAATTGATTTATTAAAGACTGGCTATCCAGTTCTAACACTGTTGTATAATGTTATGTACTTCAGCAAAAAAAAAAAAAAAAAAAAAAAGCTTGATAATTTAGTTTTTTGAATAAAGAAATTTAATAAAAGATTGCCTACATGTAGCATTTTAGAGCATTTTAGAACATTTTGATGAATTGCATCTGTCCTGTAAGATTTTTTCTTTGAAAGCTAAATCCAGTAAAAAATGTTTTTAAACAAAGTAATGTTTTACAAGGTGGCAGGTTAAAGAAGTCTTATCTTAGCTTCTAGCCTCATTGATTTTGAGTAACTCCTTGAAAACAAGGGGTTTGGAGAGTAATATTAAACCAAACTTCAAGGGCTCCTAAACCTACAGTCCTTACCCAAGCAAAATGCCTACGGAAACGCAACGGGTGTCTTTCCTGGGTAAAGAATCCTGTACTGAGCCCTTAATCAGAGCTAAGGCAGCACGGCACTCCCATCGCATAGCTGCCATGGTGTTTTTAATAGGTATTTGCTTGGCATTTTTATCAAAAAAAGTCCATTTTTAGGATGCATTTTGATGTTTAAAGAGACAGTGACTCAGAACTTAAAAAAACACCTCTTCATACCTACCATGTACAAGCAAAATGAGCATTAGCATCCCTCACAAACTGCTAAATATATACCAAGAAATGGCTTTGAATACTTGTTAAATATATATATATGTATGTATGTGTATATATATATATTTAATACTGGTAACTCTGGTCTTATACTAAGGCTTGAGAGGCAAGGTTCTTCTCACTCACACAGGACTAAACATGGCATAAGCCCATTGCTTTCGATGGGACTGGAAGGTCTGGCAGTTGCATCCTTGAGTGGCATCCAGCCCCAACACACTTGGCTCCCAGTAACCACCCAGTTACTCCTTGCAGGCAGCCTCCGGTGCCGGCTCTCGCTGGAGCCGCTGCCGCCCAGGCACGTCTGCTGCTGTACAGTAACTGGTAGGATGCAGGTCTTAGTTTATTTTCTGGGGCTTACTTTTTTCCTTTGTTTTACTACCTCTCATTTTTTAATTTATTGAACATGCTTCAAATAGCAAGTCTGGGGAATTTTTTAATCATTCTTTTTACTTGAAACCTGTGTGCTTTTTTTGGATATATATACAAACAATTTAACGAACTGTTTCTTAAACTCATTTGGTTTTGTAATTTATATAGAATTCAGGAGATGATTAAAAGGGCTATTCTCTATTCCCTATGCAAATATTTTAACTGTTGTAGTGTTTGACAAAATGGGATCTAGAAAAAAATCTGCAAAGTGGAAAACAAATCTGTTTACAGTGGCGTTGCTGACTATCCTACCATATTCAGCACTTTTAAATAATGTTATTTATGAAAATGTAGTTTAAAATGCAAGACAAAATATTTATAAATGTTTCTTTTAATAAATACCTGTTTTGTCTGAAAGTGTTATTGTGTTATGACAACTTTATTCATGTTGGTTAGCTACTTACCATTATGAATAAAATATTCAATTATTATACTGATAGAATAATAGCTATGATGTTTACAAATCCTGAGGGGGGAAAATTCAGTGAGAAAGGACTGCCTCCTTCTACTGTGAAATACTGTTAGAAAAAGGAATTTTTCTGTTTTTTTTCTTAATTGGAATTTAACTATGGTCCTACGTATGTCTAGTATCATTTGATTACAGTTATATTTACTGTGGTACTAAACATATAGAGCATCATATATGTATATATTTACGTAGCGTAATTTCAAGTTTGTTGGTGTTTGAGGCACAATACATTTAGTCCACACATCTAAACAATGTGTAAGAGACAAAACTGCATGCATAAGTCTTTACAAATGTAGACATGAATATTCTTAATGTTACTATTTGACGGTGACCTGCGAGTCATAAGCTATCTTTATAAGATATTTCACACAGGTAGAAGTTCTTGTCAACACAGACAAGTCATCCTTTCAAGGACAGTTTTAAAGCTAAATGTGTGGGCCCTAAAATATTATCTTGATTTCTAGCATAAGATTCCAAAATCTGTATTTGGAAACTGTTACATCATTTCAAAAAATATTACACCAATCTTCAGTGTAATACCGCAATGAAATCACGTTCAAAATTTCATGTCTTAAAACCTCTATTTGGAGGGATTTAAAAATTGAACATAATACGTTGAGTTTCTTTCTTGGAGCAAATGCTCATATTGAAATGATTAATATACGTTTCATCTTACCAGTTTGGGTTTCCCAAATTTTTTATTAAAAAATTGATATTGTCCAAATGGACACAAATCATGCCATAACATGATCTCATTGCCTATCATACAGTTCTTTGAACACAAATTGTAAAACAGTTGAGCTATTAAACTGATTTATTGTGCATGCAGTGTACAATACACTTTGAAAAACTGCCTAAATACACTTATTCTATAGCCTGGAATAAAACAAGTATGCATTTAACCTGTATTTCAGTTTTTCATGAGAATGTATATAGCAAATGCACTACAGAGAGTGAGTTATGTTTTTATCATTTTTGCCCAGTGTTTAATGTTTTCTGTTAAACAGGGCCTAATGCTCAATAGCCACAAATAAGAAGAGCACTCGGGTACACTCCTAAGACCACTAGGTTTCAAAGAAATTAAATATATATTGTATTGTGCATGTGTTCAACTTAGCTGTTTACAGTCAACTTTCAAATAACTGAGCTGAAAGCAGTTTGGGATACCCAGGATAAAACAAAACAACACACAACATCGAGAGTATTCAAATTAGATTTGAGGCATATACGGTATGAAGGAGATTGAAAGTATGATGGAGAAAAGACAGGTCAGTGATGCAGGCGGCTGGGCTGCGTGTTTACCAGCTGAGACCAGGCAGCACGGTGCCGTGGAAGCGTGGCCACAGCACTTCCAGGTCCGCAGCCCGTCACCTGTGGAGTCCACGTAATCCATTTGCAGGACAACACAGACTGGACACAAACCAGACTTAAGCTAGTAATAGCCCTGTTTTAAATGACAGCCATGCTAAAGTGTCTGCTAGGCTGTGGTCTAAACCAAACAGTTAAAGGAGATGGACACTCTACCTCAAACAGCCAGGGTGTAAGCTGTCACCTGATGCCAAACTTGCTCCCCTAGGCAGCAAATTCAATCACAGGGAGCATCTGCCTGTGGAACCAGTACCTGAAAAAGGTGGGAGGCTCTTTTGGTGAGAGCAGCTTGCTGGACTGACCGCGCTTGAGACCGCTCCGGAACAGGCAGCTTCTCCATGCAGTAAGTGCTTGTGAAAGCCATTTAGCATAAGTATTCCACAATACCAATTCAAAAGCAATCAAAGCTGGTACAAGAAAGTCTCTGAACTTCAGCGGCTCTCTACACCACAAGGAGCAAAGCTCGCACCTCTAAAACGCCTGTGAGCCTGCTCCCGGCAGCGTTAACCTGGCCAACAGCAGCCTGAGTCCTTCCCAAATCCAACAAAGCAAAAATTGAAGGTTGCATACAGACAGACAGCTGCAATGTCTGCACCGAGTCGATTTGAACCATGTCTAACTACCAACTTCAAAACAGGGATTTTCTCAGCCCATAATGTTGTTATTTATGGAGAGAATCAAGAGTATCCCTGTAACACATCCTGGGACATGGCTGCAGTGACAAAGGTCCAGTCCTGTTCACCTATAGCCTGAGTACGTTTGCAGTGACAAAACATCAGCCTCCTTCACATAGGTCCTGAATACTTCTGCCAGCAGTAGAAGTGACGTTTGTGGGATGAAAGAACAAAGCAATAATGGTGCCAAAATCAGATGGAAAAAAACAGGCATAAACATTGTCTGCATACTACTTTAACGTTATACCAAAAGCCAGATTTTGTCCCTTCGTTTATCCATAAACTCACCCTGTGGGAATTCATCCTTCCAATTTAAATCAGGGATACAATTCAGGTGATTCAAAGGCTGACCATCATTCATGGACTCACACTACTCTCTTATGTTCTCAAAAGCTTTACATGAAATCCCCCTTACTCTAAATTTCCTGAGTTCTGCATACTTCTCTCATAAGCATGATTCACGCAGCCATTAAGACTCTCATAATTTCTTTCATTGTTACAGAACACCAAAATATTTGATCTATTAAATGCATAAATTTGATAATTTACCCTTCTGAAAGAAGGCTTCAGGGAGCTTCAGGGCAGGCAGCAGCGAGTGCAAGGGAAGCTTTCGGAGGGTGAGATCTCAGAAGCAGCAGCCTGGGCTGTTTATCAGCGCCAGACTAGCCACACAGACCGTACATTCTCCACAAACCTCTTCGAGTGTGATTTTACCCATAAATTATTGCTACAGTGCATTTTGCCAATGAACCTTATTCACAGTGGTGCATTTACAATCACAGGAAAATTTGTTTATCCAACCATACATTTTAATGTTTAATATTATGAATAATAGATTCTCACGTTGAGCATATTGCCTTTGGATTTCCACAATGGAACAGAACCTCCAGGTTTTCATTTCTGGTTACCAAAACTACTTAGGTGTGCAAGAATTACTCTTGCTTTTGATATTACATGCATGAAAAAAAACAATTTACTAATGTATCATACGGAAGTTGCTGTTATTCCAGCAGCGTAATTTAGTTGTAAAGTGTGATTACCTAGTTCTGTCAAGACAAGGACAGAAGAACAGCAAAGACTTGACTTTGACCCCTCCAATGACTGTCACATAAAATAATGCCTAGTAGAGTTTTATGGATAGTTATCATTTTTATAATAAAGTATATTCTTCAAACTGTTTCGAGTTTAGCCAAGAATCTCATTAATGTTCTCTGAACCAACGCTACTCTGCCACCCTGTCCGCACCCTCTCCTCTAAATGCCTGATCTCGCACCCGCTTTCGCTGCGGAGGCATCCGCCCACCGGCATTTGCGGCTTCCCCCTCCTCCTCCTCAGGGTATTTTAATTCTGCAGATTTATTCCGAACAAATGCCGCAGGGCGGCAGTCGCCACACCGCCCCGGCGACGGCCTCGGTACCCCCGCTGCCCCCCCTCGCAGACGCCCGCCTTTAAGCTTGCGGTAGGGAGGATTTGGCGAGCTTCGGGGGCTTTTTTTTCTGTGGTGTATTTTTTTTGTCAGAATGAATAAAAAAACCGCACCCAACCGCCACCGCGCGCGCTGCACCCCGCAGCGACCCCGCCGGCCAAAAGCGCCGTCACCGGGAGGCCGGCCCCTCGCCGCCCGGCCCCGCCCCTTGGCCCGCCCTGCCAGCGCTGGCCAATCGGAACGCGCCCTCCCCAGGGCACAGCCCCGCCTAACGGAGGCAGCCGAACCCCTTCGTCCGTTTCCGCCAGCGGAGCCCCGATGATTTCCGACCGCGCCCGAAATCAGAGCCGAGCCTCTTCGGCAGCTTCCGGAAACCCGGAAGGGAGGCGGACGAGCGCGTTCGGGTGTCCCCGCCAGGGGCAGGGCTGGCGAAGGAAGG
>Ga0181612_176054_pt1 | contig 21958 bp, 12 predicted proteins | sample HoacroProtozoa21_FD_119630 | JGI IMG/M metagenome (GOLD analysis project Ga0181612, IMG submission 119630) | Hoatzin crop microbial communities from Cojedes, Venezuel. Combined Assembly of Gp0051906, Gp0051904, Gp0051908
AGATTAACAACAGATTTTAAACGTCTTTATTAATGCTCGAAATCTTACAGAAAAGAGACTGATACTTATAAGGAGACTGTGCTGTAGAGTTTTGCAGATCAGTTTGGTTGAATAATCTTACTTTCCCTAATTTTCATAACAAAAGGATGGAATTGTAATATACACAAATTGTTTCTTTTAGGATAGTTAAAGAGAGAGAGAAATCCTGTAAACATGGGGGAAGGGTCTGTGTTATTCAGAATCCAAAGTTTCTTGGTTTTGCTTGCTGCTGGTTGGGAATTGCCTGTTAAAGATCTGTTGATTCTCTCTGTACTTAAAGCTTTTACTCTTATATTAGATGTGGTTTTGATTTCGGGACACGCATACAGATGGATTACACATATAGTAACTGGAAGCATGTTATGGATTCCCTGCTGCTTTCATTGAACCAGGTAGTTAGAATTGGTTTGGGATGGAAAAGGAGGAAAAGACCAGCTGTAAGCAAATTGATGGAGGGTATTTCAGTCCACCCCTGCCGATTATTTCTAATTGAAGCTGTCTGAGCCAGTCTTAATACAATTTAGTTATCACCAGCCAGAAGGATTTTATTTATGGAATGGGGCCTGCTGGAACTTCCTCCGACCCCGGAGAAGCTGTGAACGGGAGAGAGCTGATGAAGCAGGCATGCCTGGCTAGCGTATGCATTTCTTTAATAAGGCAGGGATTGATGTCTCTTGCAGTTCAGGGGTTAGGTAAACAACAGTCCCTTGGTTCAAGGCTCTCCGTGTTCAGTTGTTTGTTTATACGGATCTCAGAAGGTTAGGTTAGCCTCCTTGACATCCCAGGGGAGCTTTCCTGACCATGGTATAACCTCATCTGCTCCAAAGTTGCTCGGGAGGTGTCGCATCCCTCTTAGGAAAGGTACCAGCTGAGTGCAGTGTCTGCAGCTCATACCTGGTCTCTAGGAGAGGTGGGCATGATCAGAGCTGTTGGAACACTGGGTCTGTCTTCAGTAACTCATCAATAATTTGCATGCAAAGGTGACTAGTACATGTAAATTGGGCTCTTATTGAATTGCAGTTTTGAAAAATGAGTTACATGTGTGGTTGGTTTCACCAAAGCTTTGAGGTGAAGTCTTTCTGATTTGTGCTTTTTTTGAATGGCGATGGTAGTCCATTAAACTGAATAGGATAAACCATGAATAAGTAAGTAGCCATGTTAATAATTTTTGTTTAAAAATAAGCAATGGCTACGTGTTGGACAATGCTGGAAGTTAGAACATGTCTCATGAGCTGCATTTCTGTGGCTGTCATATCCCAGCTTTTCTCTTCCGCAGAAGCTGGTGGTGGTCGCATGAGAGGTGAGAAAGGAACGGTGCAAATTCATCTGGCTCTTGTTGCAATGTAGTTCTGATGAGTGGAGTTGTTCTGGAATTTGAAGATGACTTAGCTTAGGGTTAGAAGTGTGCTTTATCACGCGTGTGACTGCCTGCTTTTAAAATGTGACATGTTATGAAGTTGGCTTAAATCCCAGAATTTGATGAATTATTTTTTGCTGATTTGAAGTCTGACGATTTGTACTTCATTTCTCTGTAGCACCTCCAGTCTGTAGCCACGCAGCCCCAAGCAGACATTAATAAAGTAGCTGCACACCTACATCGCAGCTTGTGAAATATCCTTGCATACAGATGGGGGGAACTGAGGCACAAATGCGGGCTGTGAATTGTCGCTGGGCATTTCTGAGAGCGCTGAGGTCTGTACTGACCCTTCCTGTCTTGTAACCCCCAGCGTCATGCTGCTTGACCTGTGATGTCATAGTTTTCTTGGGGTAGGTTTGTACCAGTCCTAGAGCTTTTCCGGAAACCTGAACTTTGTCTGGTGGTCTCGGATGGGACAGCGCTATTGAAGTATCCTGTCCTGTAAAAATCCATATGGGTGGCATCCCAGCTGAAAGGTGAGGTGTTCAGAGTGGGAAGGGGAGACCCCTTCCATACTGGCTGCGATTTCACAGTGCCAAAATATGAACACGTTGTCGCTTTTAAATAATGCGTGGGTTCTGACTTAAATGTTGGGTTTCATATTTAATCAGTATTAATATGATAACAGGAATGTGACAACTGAAGCAAACACAAAGAGATTATCTTAGCCAAATGCATCCATTAGCTAGGAAATATAGGTTTCTATTAAACGAAGCAGACAGATGGGCTATTGGAGGTGACTGAGAACAGGAGGGGGAGGGGGCTAAGAGGTGAAAGTTGAGGTTTAGAAAATCTCTATAAAAACAAAAACAAACCATCCGTCTTGATGGCTGGCGTTTTACCCTCCCGTTGCACTTTAGGGATGGTGCTCCGATTCCTATCGAGGGCATTATGCTGAAACTTAATCTGACAGAGCACTTACTCCTGCCAAACTCTGGCTCAGGAACTGCTCCGCTCCCCTAGAAAGAAGTGGCCAACGAGGCTTCAAATACAGGACAGTGTTGTGCCATCTTCAGGAGAATTGCTGCGTGGAGATCCCGGGGAAGGCAGATTGGTTCTTGTGTCTCTGGTCTGTTTTTCCGTTTTGGTAGAGAAGTGTGTTGGGGAAACAAAATCATGTTACAGCGTTTCAGAGCAGTCGTAAAGTAAATTATTCTTCTATGTGTATATATGTATATGAATCCCCATGTAATAACTGTTGCAGCAATGTTTATAGCCAATGTTTGAAACCAAGATTATAATAGTATAAATAATTTTAGATAATACAGATAACAAGAAGAAAATAACATAATTAAAAGAATTTTACAAGATGAACAATTCACTAAGATAGATGGAGTAACACAATACATCTGAAAAAAAAAGCTGTAATAACGCAGATGTGACACTGGTGACAGTAAACATCTGTCTTGCCAGCCGTCCCGGGACTGACCACAGCGTCGTGTCTCCAGCACTGGCCCGGGCAGTCGCCTGCGCTCCATTCCACTGCGAGCGTCAGACCCTCAGCCCTGAGGGTGGGCGGCTCTGTTCTGCCATGAGGTTGGGGTGTTTCTCTTTGGGGGCTTTGTGTTGGCTGTAAGTCTGTATACATTTTACTTGGGGGGGGAGGGGGGATGAGGACACAGGACTTGAAGGAGCTATGTAGGCTGGCGTTGCCTAGGAAGAGTGGAATGACTGTGAACAAATTGAAGTTCATTTTTTCTGCAAGTTGTTCCTAATAATCGAGCCTGATTATTGTGGAAATGATTCCGTAGGCGGGCAGTGAGAGTGTGGCTGGCTGCAAACGGTTTTGCATTCATCACTGGCTCTTATTTTCCGTTCCATTTTGATTTTTGCTGCCTGTGATTATTCCCCCCCCGTGGATTTTGAGGGAGGTGCCAAGCTTCCTTTGGCCAGGCTTTGCGTGGAGTTTCAGATTGGTGATGGTGGGGAGATAGGAAAGGAAAAAACACGTGGCAGGAGAGAGAAGCAGCATCCCAGCATCCCTCTTGTGGGTGGAATTTCCAGGCTTCACACAGAGTTTCATAAATTAATTTTATGTTTTGTTTACTTCAATTCACTGTCGGCGTTACTTCAGCTTGATTTTCCTCTTAGGCCTGAAGTGTTAACGAAAATGGGACACATGGAAGTCCAAAGTGGACTTTTCTTGTTCCTTTACACTTGGCCTGTTGTCCATCTCTGTAAGCCAGTGTCAAATCAGCAGTGACCAGTTCATCTGAGGAGCGCTGACCGTGTGTTCTTACAACTTCTGGTTCCAAAATGATTTTAGAAATATGGACTTTAAAACCATTTTTGTTTTGTATTTCCCGATGGTGTCCCTTCTTTATGTATACTAACTTATCCCCCCTTCCCCAGCAGAGGATAGCTAATGGGGTGGAGAAAACAGGGAGAGGCAGGTGATGGCCTAGAGATGCCTGTCTCCTGCGGTAGCAGAGGGGAGGTGGTGGCAGGACCCATTCCCAGCGGCAGTGGGAGAGCCGGGGAGCCCTGTGTGCTCAGCTGGCTCCGTGGGAGGGGGTACAGGAGGTGCGGAGCCTTTTTTCAGGCTGCCCTGTCATTCCCACTTGGGAACCTGACACACGGTCTGGCTTTCTTGTATGTGTTGTTTTTCAGGAGGGAGGGAGGTGACTGAGCGGCTAGCCCCTTGACAGGGCAGTTTTAAAACATTCATAAAACTTTTATTGGGCTGCCACCCTTCCAGATAAATATTTTCTGAGTTTATGGGCTTATTTTAAGGATTGAAGCTTAATAGCAGCTTTGTAGCCCTACCCATCCCCAAAATAGCCTTTTGGCAAACCCCAGCTCTGGAGGCTGCCATGCTTTTCCTAGGTCTTTGGAGTTTCTTCGTTGCTAAATTATTACCCTTTTGCCTCCTTCCAGCTTTGTATGACTAAATAGGACCAACTGTTAAACGAGTCTTTCCCCTTCCCCCAGCCTTGCTAAGAGCTGAAAGCTGATCCAGTGTACCGTATTTGGTCGTCATGAAAGGCGAAAGATTGCAGTTATAAGTTTATTTCTTTATTAATTTGGGTTTGTTAGACCTGTTTTATTTGTGTCTTAATTATCAATCTTTTCTTAATGATGCCTGTGATTTTAAGATGGTACAGGTTGGCGGCGTTTCAGACATGTACTGGCACTTTTCAGGCATTTTCTCACTGTGCTTCAACAAATATAAAAGCTTTACAGCGCGTCTCAGCGTTAAGTGGTGAAACCAGTGGGCTTGCAGCCAAGGCTGTACAAAGGAATGCTGTATGCAGTGCTCGGAGGAAGATGGAGCTGCAGTCTGAACACCCGTGCCTTGCGATTGCACTGTGTCCAAAGAGGTTTAATGAATTTCAGCACGGGCTTTTGCTCAACGCTGACCCAAGATAACGCGTGCATTTTGGCTGCTCTTGAGAGGGCTGTGTATGATCCCTGTGCGTTCTGGGTTCTGAAAAGTGAATGTTTTGAGCACCTGGAACACTACTGCGTGTTACTCGCTCTTTGTATCCCGGTGAAGTTGCTGATCTCACCTCTTTTACCAGACACAGTTGTAACATGGTACACTTCTAGAGTTCTTTTTTCATTTGCTCAGATATGCATTAGGACACTACTTTTGATCCCTGATTTCCTGAACAGCAAACTTCTGTCATATGGGATTGCATATGGCATCCTTTGGTGTTTCAGGGGAGTGAGGCTTTTTCTGTGCAGCGCAGAGTGCAGGAACCCCTTTTCCAGTATGTGTGGGTGCTGGTCCCTCAGACATGCTCAGAAAAGAGAGCATGGGGTAGGAAACAGCTTAAAGGTTGGATTCAGAGGTTCTTGTGAAAGACTAGGCTGTGGATGTGACTGAGATAAAGCAGGAGCTTCAAGATAACAAAAGAGACTAGAATAAGCTTTAACTCCCTTAACAGGATCACTTGGTCCTAATGGATTTTTACAGCCAACCAGCCCTGCTTGCTTTATTTTGGGTGAGGCTGACAAATATTATATAGTTGGGGAACTCCCTTTTCCAGACCTAAGTTCAGCAGTACATTTGCTGGCTTGTTTTTTTTTGTTTTCCCTAAAAATAGAAGTATCTATTTTGGTACAAAACAATACCGTGAGATTTTTCTTTCTCTATTTCCATGACTTCTGTTTTTTATGTCAGCACATCTTGGAACTTGTCCTAAAAATGTAGCTGAATGTAGCTGATGTAATGATCATGACTTTCTGGACATCTAGAGCCTCACTCCTCATAATCATCTAATTTGTTGCTTATATGAGGAAACTATTTACTTTTGCAGGACTGTTTTTCTGCAAATATTATACTGATAATTAAAGAAAAAACATAGGTGTGACAGAAGTAATGATGTAAGAATTCATTCAAACAGCTTAGATGCTTAAATAAATTGCCACAATCTGTACCTAACTCAGTACGGCGTAAAGAGATTAAGGCATGGCTTTTGCAGAAGACTGTTGAGCTCTGGCTTGTGAAAATTTTGGAGAAAAATACTGGAATAGCGAATGTACATATATCAGTTTCTTACAGACTCTTTCGCAAAACAACAGACAAAAGGTAGAAAACTTTCCTCTCAGTTATGTTGTAGAGGAAATGGATACAGATAGCTATTAATTCCTTTCTCAATATACTGTGGGCCAAAAGATAGCCATAATGAGGATGCAGGTACAGAAATTGGCAATAGACATAATTTTTAATTTTCTGAAAAATATAAAGACTTTAGAGAGTTGTTTGGTTTTTTTACCAGCAACCTTGGAAGACCTACAGCCTAGGCAAGTTGAGAGATACTTCTGATTCTTATTTGACTTTTGAACTCTGTATCTACATTTTCCTTTGTTGTGGTTTAAGTTTCGCATTGATCAAAAGTTAATGCTTCTTTAGGCTGTAATTTACCTTCAACGTGATTCTTCTTGCTGGTGTAGGGATGGATCAAGCACTGTGGGTCTGATGGGAAAATATGATCTGCAGACATGAATTCATGCTCTGGAAGCAGAAATAGTGAAACAATGAACAAATATGGCTTTAGGGCAAGAAATACACTTCTCAAGTTTTGTTGTAAAATAATTAGCCTTCTGTGGAGGGCATGGAGACCATAGAAAAAGGACAGGAGCTGCTCAGTTGCCTGCGATTTGACTTAAAGTTTATGACCTTGAGTAATGTGCCTCCTCAACAGCACTTAACAAAAGCATATTTGATGAAATATTAAACTCATGAATTACATCTCCACGAAAAGCATTTTTTAAAAATTTGTAAAATCAAAAATAAATAAAGATCTTCAGACGTCAGTGGAGTTGTTTAAAGATTAAGTTAAAAGAAACAAGCGGTTTCATCATCAATGATACTTTGTAAACTTACTAAATAATATGTAGCTCTTCAGATTAAAAAAGGGCTGTGTATTTCAATGTATTATATAAAGAATTGTGGCATTATTAACCCCACTTTGTAAGTGGGGAAGCTGAGACAGAGTTGAAATCATACCGTGAACTGGTAGAAGCCAAACAAGCAAAACGCCCTGGGTCTGGGTTTCTTGATTGCCAATCCAAATGCCTGTCCATTAGGGCTACAATAACTGGAGACCGAGTTGCGTTACAGTTTTGGGGCTTCTGTAAGGCAGTACTTGTTCCTCTGTTTTCCTTGGTATGAGCATCAGTTATTGGTTCAATTGTATTCTCATTTCAACCATTGAATGTCTCGAGTTACTCCCAATTTCTACTCACAAAACAGGTAGAATCCAGTTTACTTATGAAAGAATAAATGTGCTGTCCCGGCTGCATGCAGCAGCGAGCACTGGTGTCCCTTGCACAGAGCTGTCAGCCTGGGAGCTTGCATGGCATCGGACAGCCTACTCTTCTCTTTAATTGTTCAGTGAGTTTTGTTTTATTTGTCTGCCTTAGTAATACAGTGGAATTATTATTATTTGTTATTTTGATTTTACTTTTTTTTAAATAGTTGGGCACAACTGTCCTGAAACAAAAATAGGAAGCATTTCCTTTGACTGTTGCACTAGATGTTATGATTACTTTATAACAATGAAAGTATAATTTTTGTATTCTAGGAGGGCTTTTGCCCTTATTTTTCACCTTTTAGGGGATCACATCTGATGCTAATGCAGTGTATAAAACATTTCCGTTGAAAACTGGAAATTTCCCTGGAAAGCTGGGTAGGTTTTTAGGTCACAAGAAAGTTTGAAAAGCACAATGGCTCTGAACAGTAACTTTTTGCTTTATGTCCCTGGAACTTTTGAAGAGAGACTTGCATTTTTTGGCATTGGTCAAACAGTCTGGTCTTCATAGACTTGCCGTCTGTAATGTCTTTGTGCGAAGTGTTCCCCCTGGGGCACCATCTTATGTTTTAATTTGCAGTTTCAGTTGCTGATGTATGGGCTCTTCTGTTAAATAACTTTTCTATGCCATTATGCTTACATACTTTACTTGATTTCTGTTGCATACAAAGTGTTTTCCCTCTGTTGTGTTTGGAACTGGTTTGTAATAGAGTGACTGTTGTGTAATTCTGACCGAAAGTCATAACTTTATCAACAAACAGAAAATGCTTGTTCTCTTTGAAAATTTGTGTTTTCTACTCATCATGAACTATTTATCCATTATGTGTGCTGGTTTTTATCTTTGAAATAAAACAAACCACTACTTCATACATGCTGCACATTAGGAATTATTAAAGGTTCACTGGTATGTAGAGCACTTACTGCTGTGAACACAAGTGAAGAGCTTCTGTAAACAATTGATTCAAGATTTCAAAATAACACAAGTGCTGAGAAAACCATTGCACTCAACTATACTGTCACATTTCCGTGGATTAATGAGTTGCTCTTTGTTATCTCAGTGATAGTGACTGTCTGAAAGCTCAAACCCCATCACAAATGTGCTATAAATTCATAACCTTAGATCTCTCTTCAAATCCCAGTGAAGATGTTCTGTTGTGCATATGATGTGCTGAGGAGTATATTTGCAGTTACCGCAGCTCAGCTGATAGGCACTAACTTCCTTCTGTGTCTGAGCTGTAAAATGACAAATGGTTGAAAAAATGTCCTTTGTGCCATGATCAGGGATTTCTGCCTGCAATTGTAGAGTGCTTTAGAGCAATTCAAGAAAATATTCAGATGTCGGCTGGAGGATACATTAATTCTGAGCTCTGACTATTTATTCCACCAGTCTGTGACTATACTTTTGTCACCGGTTCCCATGAGCTTACTGTGCTCAGAGATTCCCAGACTCCTTGTCCTTTCCAGTCTCCTGCCTCTCTTTCTTCACCTCTGCTTCACTTTCATTTTTAGCTCACTGCATCTGTGTTGAAGAACACTGTAATGGGAAGATAATTCTCTGGCCATTGTATCCATTACTCAGGTGTACCTGTGATCAGCATGTTGGAGACATTAATCTGGACAAACTTGCAGATTTGGTCGTTGCACTTTCTGTGAAGCATGTTGAACCTATTCTATCTAAATAGGTAGAATTGCAGTTAACAAATTCCTTCCTTAATGTGTCCTTTTGAAATTAGGCAAAAAAAATCCAGAAGCTTACTGAATTTTGAAATGCAGACTGGCCACGTTTGGCTTGGGAAGGCTGAATGCTCATGCAGTGCAGGTCACTGTGTAGACTGGATGATGTTTTGGCATTTAAAAATATGCACGATGTTCTGCGTGCAAAACCATACACATAAACACTAGCACACTGTGTATATTGTGGCTGCACATCTTCAGCTTGTGTGGTATGATGTACACACTCATGTGCATGCCCACACACTAAACCTTTGCAGGTCAAAAAGTGAGGATAAACTTTTGAACCCAGCTGCTTCCAAATTAAGTGCATGTGCAGGGACCACCAGAGCTGGGGTTACCGTATTCCAGAAAAGTGCCGGACGCTGACACCCACATATTGTACTGCAGGAGACTGCTTGTTCTTCCCTTAGAGCCTGAAGGATGATGCCTTGAAAACATGCTGTCCTCTTCGCCCTTTCTTTGTCACCAGGAAGGACAGGCAGCAGTTTGGTGACTTCTCTCTTCGTTATGGAAATGGGACTGATACAGTAATCAGGATGCTACATATGGAGCTTTTTAAATTACTGCTCTTCAGTCTTTTGTTAGCCTTCATTATTCCTGAAGATTTTTTTCAAGCCATAAAAATGACATTTTTAATATGCAGAATTAAAAAAAGCCAATATGAAGAATACATTTTTGTCAATAAGCTTTTACCTTTTAAACCAGTTATCTTAGTTTCTGCTCTAGGTATTTTAATTGAAGATTAACTACTGTTAAAGAGTATACAAATTTAGGTAGTATATATTTGGAGTAGTTAAATAGGACTGAATAAAAGGTGGGAATAGAGTGGCCTGTCCATTATAATTTTAGATTTCAGAGCACAAACTAACCTTCATTAGAAGTCGGCACAGCCGACCGGGAGGTTCTTCTAATGTTAAGGCTTTTTTTTGTTTTGTTCCAGTGAAATTCACTGGAAGTATACTTTGGAGTTGGAAGTTGAGTGGCTCTCATCTGGATGTGTGTTTTATTTCTGCTGTCTCTTTTAATAAAACATTGTTAGGTTGAAGATGATGCACGTAAATATGAAACAGAATCCTGAAGGTAATTGCTATCTTCGTCTCACTTCTGACTTGCTGCAGAAGCAATCTGGATGTGCTCCTTGCTCAGTATCTTTTTGCCTAATACAGGGAACAGGACTGCTTCATTCCTGTCTGCAGACTGATCTCTTTTCTTGCACTTAGAGCAGAGCTTGGGTACCACACAGGTTGTCTTAAGTGTGTGCATTTAAGACCTGGAGGCTGATTTTTTTTGTTTGTTTGTGAGGGAGGTGAAGATGCTGCCTCATGCTAACCCACCCGCGTGTCTCTTGGGCAAACTACTGGTTGCCTTCCAGAGAGCTAGGCTGTTATCTTCCTCACGGTATTCCGTATTTATTCCAAAGGATAAAAGGATGAGGAAAACCTTGTGAAGACTTATTGTTTAAACCTGTTCGGAAGGGAGTGCATCTGGTAGATTTTGTAAAGACTCAGATTTTTCTTTCTCCTTGAGATTTTTTAGTAGAGTTTGAAGTGTAGCAGTGTAAGTATTAATGTAAACTTGCTGTAGATCCATAGCCTTGATGAACTGGGTGTAAAACAAACGCTTTTATATGAGTTCCCTCATCATCAATCTGCAGGATGAGGGAATGCTGCTGCTGCTTCCGTTTTGATCTATGAAGGCTGAAATAGCTTGACAAAGCAGGGGTGTGGTGTTGGCGCATGAACCTGCACTGAGGTGTGCTTGCACCGTGTTGCTGTCTGCAGGGCACCTAGGTCATTAGAAGGAGAATGTGGCTCAGTGTTGTGCTGCACTGCAGGTTTCCTCCTCTGGTGTCTGCTGGTGAGGAAGGAACCTGGGTAAGATAGGACCTCAGGCTTGACTTAGTGGTGTAATAGTCTCTGTGTTGCTAGCTTTCCACAGGCAAAATGGCTATCGGCTAGGGCTGTGCCTTTATCCATGACACTTTGCCAGTCCTTCCCTTTTCTTGGGTTTTGATCTTGTTTTCTTCCTCTGCGTAAGGAGGGAGGGTTTGAACCGCGGATTTGCCATGAATCTGCTACAAAATCAGTAACAGCTGTTGGAATTGTAAATGGCTTCTTGGTTGCCGTCACAGAACCTGCAGTTGATCAGCTCTGCCCTAAGCAGTAAGTGGAGACATCAGGACCACTGAGGCTAACTAGAGAGTAAGGGTAGAGGGAATTAAAACCCCGAGGCAGGGGTCTAAATGGAGAACACAGGCATAGATGAGTATTGAAAGGGACATTCCATTTCCTTTTATTGGATGTCTTTTTAGATGCTGTGAAGTGCAAAGCTGACTGGGGCAGTATCATAATACGAGCAATAGGAGTTAGGAAGAAGACATAGAAAAGGCTTCAGAGAAAATGTAATTTGATTGTGAATTTGTTTTAGTTTTTATTCTCTCCACCTTCAAAAATCCAGTATTCTAACAAAACTCAATGGGCAAAAGCTAGTCCATGCTTTGGTAGAGTCAAGCACAAGTCATTTAGCTTGACAGGCTAAACTATGTTCTTGTGTTGTCTTTGAGTACGTTGGGGTATCATAAACACTGATATGTTAGTACAAGGCAAATGTTTAACAACTATTTGTCAAGAAAATAAATCTTCAGGTGTGAGAACTGCTTCTGAAATAGACTATACTAGAACCCAAACTCAATGAAATCAACAGTCATCACACAAGATGCTGCCTTTGTGGTTTTGGTAATGGGGCTAATTTATTCTTAACTTGTTTGTGTGTTTTGGCTGGTCATATTATGTCTTCTGTAATCTAATTTTCCTCTCCTTCAGTGCTGCCTTTTACTGCACTCCCTAGAAACACCAAATTTATTTGCAGGGGTTGGATTTTTTGCAGTGCAAGTGTGAGTTGGTGTGTTGGAAACATGCAGTAACTTTTCAGTCTGGGTCATTGGTCTGCAGAGCTAGGTTGGCTGTTGTAACACCCTGAAATACTAATTGCTAACCTTTTCCCTCTCACTGCCAGATTCAGACTCAGACACGCCAACAGATTGGCATTGGTAGTGGGAATCTTGTAAGTTAAGTTGTTGTAATTCATTCTCTTCCAGCCAGTCACCTGGCATCAGGACATTTGTTACCAATTTCTGCATCTGAGCCTTGTAAATTGCCTACATCTTCTTTCTAAACGATGTCGGCACTGGGAAGTTTCACAAAGATGAAGAGAGTATTTACTGGGGATAGCTCAGGAAAGCTAATCTCCTTCAGCCTTAAATATGATCTGCTTCTCGTGGACTCGGACGGGGGCTGTACCTGCATTTTCCAATACCTTACTTCACTAGGTTTTAGAACAAGCTGTGCCCCAGGAGGAGCGTAATGAGGAAGGAAACCCAGCCCTTGGGTGCTTGCCTAGAAAAATGGAAGTACTGCTGTGGCATGGATAGAGGTATTAAGTTCTTAAAATGTGCTAGGTCTTGTGTCATTGTTATCTCTGCAACTTGTGCTATCTCGATTAAGGTCTGACTTGGTATGCCTGCCCCTTTGTACAGACGTGTGACTGTTTGTCTCTGTTCGACTTTGTCAGTGTTGCTGTTTATTTAGAGCCCAAGAACTGTAAAATAATTATTAGAAAATATTAACCTGGATTCAAAGGTTTATTTCTCGTCTTTGTGATTACTGAGAAAAAGCATGAGAAATTTGAACTGTGAAAGTCTTGGTATTGAGAAGGGGAATATAAATAAGTTACGTCTTTAAAAATAATGCTGATATTCATTTGAAATGTCTTTATTTGAGGGTGGGCTGATGACTTTTTGCATTTTTTGAGATTAATGGTATTGCAGTAGCTGACAGGAACAGTTTCCATTCTGCAAATTTTTCCTCCCTTTCCCAGTTTCCAAAATCACTGGCTAATTAATTTCTAGAAGAACATTTTAAAATAGTAGTAGTCAAATAATACAAAGAATCAGTTAAAGGCTCAATGGCGCTCAACCAGCATGTGCTGAATGGGGAGGAACATAGTGTCTTAATTAACAGAAATGCAGGGAACTTAGTTATTGCAAAGTATTTTTTCACTGCTGGAGCATTTGTGGCTGACTAAGAAATGTATAGACTAGAGTTTTTTATTTTATAAATAAAAAACAGATACATGTATTCATCCTTTGCTGGCTTGTTGACTCAATTTACTTGGAAGGAATTTTTCAACATTTAAAACAAATTAAAATTCACTAATTATTTCTGCTTAAAGGCACAAACTTTCATAGATACAACAGTTAAGACTTCTAACTGGTTACACACATAAATAGTGTTTTGCACATGCCAATTTTGTACATGCTTACTTACAAAAATGCAGATGCAAGTTTTAATAGGTGGGATACAGGAGGCGTTACTGGTTATAAGAGGATTACTGTGCTTGATAACTGTCCATTTTAGCATTGCTTTGTCTCTCTGCGCTGTTTCCTTCAAAAACAGCAATTAGTTTGTAGGACAGACGTGAAGAAGACACAAGACCGTGGCAGAGGGCGATGACATGCATCCTTTTGGTTTGTAAATAAAGCTGGTTTGTGCCGCCTCTGACATCGTTCGCAATTGCTTGGTACTTGTTGAGAGAGGTTTTTCAGTTTTGCTGTAGTGATCCACAGACGCTTTTAAACTCTTAGGTTTTGATGCTTCTGCGCTTGTGTGGTGTGACCCAGTTCAGGAGGGGGAGGTAGGTGTCATTTCACCCAGGGTGCGTATGTATTAGATTAAGATCAGCATTGTTTTACTCTATGGTAAATGCAGCAAGTGAATTTTTAAAATTGTTTTCATTATTGTGGTCAGTTGATGGCTGGTACAGCTAAGTGAGCTTTTTCACAAGCATTTTGTAAATATGGCAGGCTTTATCAGGAGATTTTAATTTGAGCTTTTCTGGAATTTGTTTAAAAATGTGACTCAGGGAAGGTAGGTGAACAGTCAGTGGATGCCAACAGAAAATAACGAACATTCAAGGTGAAAATGTATGTTCTTTTTCAAATACATTATTTCAGGGATTTTTCAAATTATTTGGTGTAGTTCAGGATTCATTTAGCACTGTTTTGGTATTCGTAGAAGTGCCAACCATGGCTTGCTTGTTGCTTCTCTGGACTTGCATTGCAGAGGAGAAGGAGGAGCAAGGTGAAGTGTTTGTAGCTATATATGTGCTGTATATGTGTACGTATTGCTGAGAACACATTACGCTGCAACATAACATTTTGTTTTTTACATAGTAAAATAACAGACAAATTGGGAAGCAAACAAGAGTACGCTCTTCTGGACATTCCTTGATAAGGCTGATTTGTCCCGTAATGGACTTTCACTGAAAGCTGTGTTTGTTGTGGAAGGGAATTTTAAGGACATTGAAATCGTCGAGAGTGAGTCTTATTATCTGGGCCAGATAATTAGTGTTTGGAGCTTAACCAGACTGAGCATCCTGTAACTGTAACTGGAAAACATGCAGCGCCTGCTAAAACAAGCCCATCTAGTCTTGTCCCTCGGGTGGCCTCTTCTGTACTTCTTATTACGTGACCCTTGCGTTTCTTGTGCAGCCTGCCTCCCATTTCACTGAGATCCACCCGTGAATGGCGTTTCAGTTCGGGAACCTCACCCGGGAGCACGTGCCCTGTGAAGCTGCTGCATCTGTGGGTGCTTGCATGCTCCACTACAACATTCAGCGATTTGAAGTGTGTGCTGTTGGTCTTGGCAGACCATGAAAGACGCTGGGAGGGAAATACACTGTGGAACTGTGAACCTGAAGAGGCATTTTAGGGAAGTAGTATATGAAAAATAAAGGAAGAAGAACTGGCAAACATTTGAATTTGTATTGGTAAAACAAAATTATACAAGTTCCCAGAGTCCTTTTTAGTTGAAAGCCATAGAGAAGTAATTTATAGGTTATTAAAAGACTGAAAACTTCATTGTAACCCAACATTCTCATACTGTTCCTTCTCCTCCACCTCCCACAACATTTTATTTCCCTTATAATTAGTTTGAACTTTCATCTGTTTCTGTGGATCAAGTAATTTTCATACAACTTCAGGATTTTTTTATACGCTTTATATCTTTCTTCTAAATAATGTTTTTTCATAACAAAAAAAGCGCCATGAATACATTATAATTTCAATTTTCATGGTGTGTGAAAGATTTCTGCACTAGGTCTTTATTGTTTTTGAAGAATTCATCACCCTAGTTAAGAAGCTTAATATGAATTAAAGAAGGTATTAAGGAACATTAAGACATCAAAATGTGGAGCGTTCTTTTCCTTTCGATTGCTCCAAATGCAAACAAGTTGAATAAAATGCAATCAAAGGGCCTGTTTGGAGAACATTGAGTGGCTTTACAGCTGTGCTGTAGAGAACCTCTGGTAAGAGCATAATTCAAATAAAAAGGCCTTTCTTTCCTCCTCCTAATTCTCTTTGTTGTGGTGACAACAGAGTACAAGCCTGATAAAAATTTAATCACCTTATCTTTTTAAAGCAAATTGCATATTTGTTTACACACAATATACATAACATAAAAAAGAAAAAGCAGCTATCCAATCCCCCTCCCCTTCTAATCGCATTAAAGGCCCTTGCCTAGAAGTTTAAAAAAAAAATTAAATGTTTTATTCTTTATTCTGAAGTCCTATTGTTCAGGATTGCTTTATAAAGGCAGCCCAGGGGAAGATGAATATCGCCAAACTTAAACTCTGGACCAGCACTGAGCAGCAGATGCCTGGGATACGTCAGTGGAGTTGGTCCAGCTTAACGGGCTTCTGTGGTGCCTACTCAACATCAAGAGTTGCGGGCAAGATGGTAGGATTACAGACAGGCCCGCGGATCTAGCACTTTGATTTGAAGCTGCTTTGTAATGAATTGCCTTTGATTCTGTGTCAGATCTGCGAACCTGAACTTTTCCTGCATTGTATGCATTTCTGAAAGGCTGCTGTAAGAAAGATTGTGTGTTGGTACTGTTTTTGTTGTTGTCGTCGTCTTTTCACTAGGCTGATGAAATTTTAGTCTCATGTTGAATTCAAAATATGTTTTAAGACGTTTCTGCTCACCTCAGTGCACAGACCATGAGCATTGTTCATTTTGTTTACTTACTATTTTATAGGTACTGGGATACTGACAAAAACTCAGTCAAAAGTAGCTTCTGGCCCATTGCTGGGTGTCTCTGGCCTGAGAACTCCCTTGCTGGATATAAATTTAGTCCCAACATGATACTCCAAGGGTTTTAAAATTATGACAGCTGCTATACTTAGTGGTTCCTTGGTCTATTTGTACATATCTAGCTGTATTCTTTGGGACATTTTTATGAATTTATCCCTCTTGATTTGAGGATTTAATCATCAAGTACCACCACTAAAGCAAGATGTGTGAAAGTCTGTCCTGTACAGCAGTCATTAGAGACTCTCCCAAATGTTACTCATCGTGTTGATGTCTGCATGTTTCTTTCCTTCTCTCCTTTGTTGGGAGAGTAGTTCTTAGAGGTCCAGTGACAATAATTGCGATTTTAAGACGCTGTTCTGTCTTTGACTGTTTTGAATGGTCTTGGATATTTCATGCTGACCTTCCTGTAATTTTTCTATTGTTGAATAGTAGCAAGAGCCTGTCTGCGTTCCCAAGCTTCCAACTACATTGCATATATTTGTATTAATAATTTGATGTCCTTATTAGTTCCATTGTTTTTTCACAGTTGCTCCTGTTGCGCACTGGGCATTTTCCATGCGCTCCATTTTTGCGTCAGGGAGTTTGAAGAATGTACAGACTAAAAGCACAGCATCAGTGGGAGAGTTGCCTCCCTTGTAGGTGTGCTGGGGGAATGAGTGTAGCACTTAGGCATGGACTTTGAGTGGCCATCAGGTGAAAACAGATTTTACAAAAATTGCTGCTATGATGTATCAGACATAATTGCAGCCTTGTTAATGTCCTGAAAGCACATATATAGCCCATGAAGAAATTGATTTGAAAATCCTTTTCTTTAGGCTAATGGGACAGTGTTGGATTTGAAGACAAGAAGATTACAGTCATAGTTATGTTTCAGGAGTACGAAGCGTAAAGTCGTCCTCTTTAGGAGAGTTGCCCTAGGCAGGCTGAAGTATGTGTTGGCCTACAGGACAAGGTCAGGCTTGGTACTCTCAACCTAATCATACTGCAGCATGGCCAACTAGCCAAGAAACGAAGATCTGAAGTATGTCACTTCATTTCAGAGCTGTTGTTTGGGGCCAAAGGGTATGTTGGGTTAGGGTGTGTTTTGGAAAGCCTGCTGTGGGAACTGCAAACATTCTTCTAGTGTGTGGGTTTGTGTAGACCACGTAAATAATAAGATAGTTGCAAAGCAATGGTATGATACACGGTCCAGATTTGTCAATCCACTGCTACATGGCTTCAGATGACAGTGATCCATTTGTATCTGGCGTTCAATTATTACATTTTATTTTTGCCAAAAAAGTTTGAAATGTGGTTATGCTATGTAAGTTTGGGAAATTGGTTAATATATTCTGATTATCTTGCTGGAAGTTGAGAAGTATAAAACTGAATGAAAGGCACGCTCAATGCAATGTGGTATGCTTGGTGTCCTCGATGTAGATGAGAAGTTTAGGACTAAGAGAGGAGAGGAAGGGGCAGGCAAGGCATCTGTAGGGAAGTATGGCGTCAATAGCCGTTCAGCAGCTGGTGGGTACGGTGCGGTCCTGGAGTCTGTGCTCCATTTAGCAATATGAAAAATATCAGACTGAAAATCAAGACGCTGACTTCATGCAGAGGGTATGGCAGACTAATTAAAGAAAAAAATGTGTACCAATTGAGCCTATAAAACTCTTCCTGACCTTGAAAAAACTCCCAGAGAGCTGTGGGAAACTCAAGTCTGTCCCCTCTGAACTTTTTTGTGTTGTTGTTTAAATATAGTAACTGCTTTTTTAATTAAAAAGAAAAATTAGATGGCATTTGAAATTGTGTCCATGGTGCCTTGGGGACCTATTACAGTACAAATTACCCTATACTATTTAGTGAGGTCTTGTTTACTATTGTGTGAAGCGAGCATTACCAGCGTAAGGATGTAGGACAAGAAGGGCCCTTCTTTGAAAGTCTGGCTCTGCACATGAAAGTGACGCCAGCAATTGGAAGCAATTTGTGGAATTGTTTGATTATATTAATTATGGCACCAGCAAACAGTGCTTGGGAAACAGTTTTGTTTTCTTGCATTCTTTCTTGATTGCTTGCAGCAAAAGCCAAGATACAGAATGTGCCTTTAAGGACTGCCGGAGAGTGCAGTTCAAGCCATTGTGTAGAATTGGCACTGAGCTTGAAAGGGTTGTGTCCGGCTTGATGTGAGAGTTTTCCAAATACAGCTTCAGCCTGAACTTCACCTAGGTCAGCCTCTTGAATTAAAACACCTTCTCTCTCCCTCATCAAGGAAGAGTAGCTCTTTCCCTGGTAAGTAGGACCCCATAATGATACCCGTGTTATTTCCAGTAGTACCACCTCTTATAATGATGTCTTTCAGGCCAAAAGCCTATATAAACTTAACAAATTGATACACAAGTCTCAATTCAGTTCACCACTGAACTGCAGTTCTCTGTGATGTGGTATGGGGCAGCTGTTCCCCAATCTATGGGAAAATGTTTTAGTAGTTAAGGATTTCCAAACAGTCTGCCAAGCTGAGGCTGCAGGAGTTGCTCTGCTGATGCAGGCTGGCTGTCACAACAGTGTTTGGTCAGGACATGGGGCGGTCTGCTTCTGCTCCAGGTGGCTGTAGGACCCTTTTGTCTGGTCTGTGTTGTAGAATGGTTTGGGTTGGAAGGCACCTTAAAGCTCATCTAGTTCCAACTCATCAAACAATGAGTTATGGATATTTTGTTTAGATCCCAAGTACCATGCCAAGGCATTGGTGTAATTCCCATTTGGAAGGAAGGAAGGAGTCTACTTTGCAGTCTCCTTGGAGCCTGATTGCTCTCCCTGGCCAACTTCACACTGTAGTCTTATTAATATTCACAAGCTAGGCAAAGTGATAATAGCAGATCTTGTACCAGCCAGAAGAGAAAAATGAAGCTACTCTGGAGTTTGAAACTGTAGCAGAATGTATGAGAGCTGACAAGAGATGTAGGAAAAGGTGGTGTGAATTCAAAATAGGTTTGCTGGAGAATTGTGAAGGGATTTACGTAAGTAAAATTCATTGCCTGATCTGTGAAAGTAATTGAAGCTCAAATCCTGAGCTTCTGAGGGTAGCGGGGAAAGGAGTATCTCTTGTTTCTTGAAATAATTGGCCAGAGGTTCACTCATTGAAATTGTCTAGATAATCATATTATGCTTGTTATTATGGTGATAAACACCTAGGAGTAGATTGGCTCCTTTAGTAGCACTGTGCTTAAATCTTTTGGCTAGAAAGGTTGGTAGGTGTTGACGTATTGACCCACGTGTCAGGTAGAGAATTCCTACCTGATTCCAGGCTCTAGTTAGATCAGGACACAGTTTTCATACCTGCTCTTTCTGAAGCACCATATATTAATGACAAGCAGATGGGATGCCAAGTTAACAGGGTCAGCAGTCTCTAGATGACTCTAGACAGGGTCATCCAGTCTACTAGATGTGGTTGACATATCTGATGTTCCTATTACAGTGTTTATGGGCAGAGTAACATTCTACTTTTGTTCTTGGAAGGCTTACAAAAATGTTCTTTTTTCCTGATTAGCTTGGTGTTTTTTGCTGAGATATTGAAGTATAAAAATGACCACCTTAGCTTGAATAAAATCAAAAGGTAGGAATTTGGATATCTTTGGCAAAGGTGAAGAGAAGCAGAGTTGCTACCTAATAGCTTAATCTAAGGAGTGTAAGCAACAGGGTGTTATGTTTTGTGGTGTTCTTGTCTTTTCTGTCTGACTGCAGAGAGAACTGTAACAGGAGGGGCTGGTCAAATGGATCCTCTGGTTTTGGGATGCTGCTGCTTTTTGTTTCAATCAAAACTTCAGAACTTTACTTTGGGGATAACTGCATGAGCTTTTCATGTTTTCAGGGTGCAGATTAATGATCACTTTTTTGTAGAACTGCTGACGTGTTTTGGGACTAGGTGGAGAACAAGTGTGTGCTTGCTGGTGTATTGTGGGACTCTGAGAGCCAACACTTGTGCCACTGGCATTTCTCTTAATTGTGCTGGAAACCAGTGATAGATTTGTTCTTGTTTTAAAGTTGATCAGAATCTGAAACAGAAAAAGTGCTGTATTTTAACCTTGTACCCTTCTTTGAACATAGGTACATATGGGTTTTTTTAAGTCTTGGATGAATATACATAGTTGTTGCAAGAAAAAAAATCAAATTAGTTTATAATTGTGTTATGCTGAAGTACTGGATTCTTAAGTCCTGCAGTACTAGTAAAAAGTTTCTATTTTCAATGGTCCGTCATTGCAGTAGGTAGGGGTAGAGGCTGGGCTTTGTCCACTTTCAAGCACAGCCTTTCTGCCTCAGACTGTGGCATGGGTGTCTCCATCTGGGGCTCTAATTATTTCTGATTTTCAGGTCAACCAACTTTTGTACTCTCTGTTAGCGGGAGAGTTGGTGCAGACACGCACTCCTTAACTGTGTAATGAGGGTTCAGGCTCTGAGGGTTCAATTTAAGGAAATCCTGAAATTGTGAAAACCAGCTGTTACAAATAACCCATTGTGAGGGAGGACTATCCCCAACCTTTTGCCTCTTTCAAGTTTTTCCTTTTTTTCCCTTCACTCAGGAAGAAAGAAAAATGTCTGCCTGTCATATTAAAAGGTTACATTTGCCTCGGATGAAAAGTATTTCCAACATCCAGTGTGCTGTGTTAACTTGTTCTCTGATGTTCAGTCCATTTTTAACATTTGAATGTTGACAGGAAACAAGAAATTGCAGGTAGCGGAGTCTCCTACCTGCGGTGTTCAAAGGAAGTGAGTAGGATATTTTGTTTACAGACAGGAAAAACCAAGTTCAGTTTCCCACTGAATCTCTGCTCACAAATTCCTGAGTGGAACTGGAGGCTTGGAGACAGTCACAAATAGTCTAGGAATATCTTAATACTGAGTGCAAAAAGGAATATTTTCTATTCCAGCGAGAGCTACTGGTGGAGCCTCAGTGTGCTTTTTCCTAACACAGTGGTAAGAATCCTGAGCCAGCACTTTCCCAGCAAACCCATTGCAAGTACCACTGCAAGTAGCTGGTGTAATGCATTTGCTGGTTTTCCTATTGGTAGGATGAACTTTTAATTTTGACCTGAAAGCCAAGTTTTAGTGAATCAGGAGACCTGAAGTCTTTTAATAGGATTTTTTTTTTTTACCCTGTTATGTTTTTCAGTGTCATAAGAAAACTGTGTAACTGCATGTGAATACTTTCATGTTCATCAGTGCTAGCTAGGGTAGTTAGCAGTAGGCTTTTTTTACAAGTGTGCATATGGGAAGGGAGTTGAAGCTCAGCAAAATAAACTGTTCTCCTTGGCTGTGCTGGAAAGCGTGCCCTGCATCTATATTATTACACCTGTTTTCAATGATGTGTTTATCAGTTGCTTAAAAATCACTACTGTCTCTGGCTGGGCTAGAAGGAGAAGTATCTTGCTTCTCATCTACAGTGTCTCTGGCATTCAGTTTTTAAAATCTTCCATTCAAACACATTTCATTAACTTTGAAGGGGACAGGACTATCCTAAATATTGAAGAGATCTGTTGAAATAGGAAATAGAAATATGGAGATGAGAAATCTGAAAAATAAAGTTGGAAAAGAAAAGGGAGTTATAAGACTCCTGAAGGGCAGAATAGCAAGTGGAGCTGGGAGTCGAGGAAGAAGAAGAAGCTGCACTTTAGGAGAAAGAGAAGACCAGCTCTTGGAGACCTTTTCAAGGAGCAGAAGACTAATAAGCAAAAAAAACCCACCAAAAAACATCCTCCCCCCCCCCCCCCAAAAAAAAAAAAAAAAACCCAAAAAAAACCCAAAAAAAAAAAACCCCAAAAAAACTTTAAAAGGTTGTTAAGAAAGAAAAACACCCGGGGAAAAGCACGTGGAGGGGGGGAGGTGTGAAAA
>Ga0181612_178557_pt1 | contig 21952 bp, 15 predicted proteins | sample HoacroProtozoa21_FD_119630 | JGI IMG/M metagenome (GOLD analysis project Ga0181612, IMG submission 119630) | Hoatzin crop microbial communities from Cojedes, Venezuel. Combined Assembly of Gp0051906, Gp0051904, Gp0051908
GACCAAGTGCTGCGGATGGTTAGGAGGTTACTCGTTCCCACTGTCACTGCTGTGAATGGAAGTGACCTTGTCTGTAACTATCTAACCTTGCACCTTGTGATTCACATAAAAATTCAAAGCAAAACCCTGCCAGGTCAGAGTGAGAACCTAGCCTTGTGTTTAGAAAAAAAGAGAGATTTGCTTGTTAAGGCGGTGCTGGGGCTGTGTACCGTGCAGGGACACTGAGTGCATGACGCTCTGGGCTAACGAGAAAGCGGATGGAGAGGGAAGACACTTATTTATAGAGTCATAGAATCATAGAATGCTTTGGGCTGGAGGGGATTTGAAATGGGAAAGGAAAATCAGCGTGTGACATCTGAGAGGGCCAGGAGGAGGAGAAAATGCTATGCAGAGCAGAGCACCAAAGGCAGGCGCATCGCAACTCTGCACGTGGTCCTGCAAGGAAGGTCCAGTTCCTTGGGGCTGCCCGCCTGTGCTGGCTTGAGAAGGGAGCAGAAAAGGGCCCAAATTTTGTTCCCCAAATTCGAAAAAGGCACTATTTAGAGTAAATAAAGGATCATGGCCATCGTGGTTTTCCAAGGACAATTCCACTGGTCCAGGGAACTGCAAAGTCACCTGAAACACATGCACTAGCCATTTGCCGTACTCTGTCGTGTCCCTGAGACACTCCACCGGTGTCACTAACGTAAGGTTAGATGAATTGTTCACGATTAGCAATGTTTATTTTGGCCCTTTCTCTGCAGTCTGGGTGTGGGGGCAGTGGTGATGGTGCTGTTTGGCTGATTTATTTATGTTAGGAAGGAGGCTGGAGGAAGGGGGCGTATATCCATGGTCACGCTGACTTTTTCAAGCTGCTTGAGAAGAAAGTGCATGCTTAATTTGCATTCAAACAGCATCTCCGGTTCCTATCTCTCAGTAATGCTTGAATAGATTGTGGTGTGTACAAACCTGGCAATAACTCCAAGCTGGACTGACAAGAGTTAGGAAACACTGCTTAATTCTTCTATTTCATTTTACCTTTTTGGTCTTGGAGAGGATTTTATTCTTTGCTGCTTGATCATTTTCCCTGTGATTCATGTCCTTTCAGGAAATTGTAATTGACAGAAATAAAGCACTTTTGTTGTTATTTAGTGAGCTCCAGCTAAATTCACACAGTCTTGCTTAAGAATCTATGCCCTCCATGCCGCATTTGTTTTAAGCTTCCAGCCTCCTCTAGACAGATTTTTTTTTTCCCTGTGCAAGCACAAAAGCACTTTAGTCAGCAGAAATTTGGAGGTAGAACAAAAAGCCTGTAATAGCAGATCTCATGCTGCTATCAATTTTCCACTGGTGGAGCACTCTGGTACATGAAGTCCTTTGTCTATATTCAGAAGTCAGCTTCGGTGACATTACATGACCAACTACAACATTATAGCGTGTTCCACACTATTTTGAGTTGTAACTTGGAAAAAAAAAACAAAAAAAGAAGAGAATAAAATAAAGAAAGGATGACTTGGACTGTGGCCAGGGCGTAATGATTTCAATTCTGAAGAAATCCGACAACCAATTACACTAAATTCAATGTTTTCATGTACTATAAGTTTAAAATCTCCTCTAATCAAATAGGGAAACCCTTTTTCCCCATTATGCTATGGCTTTAGTTACCAGTAGGCCTCTAAAAATCTGTTTCTGCTTAAAAAGAACCCCTGAAAGGTTATATTTACTATAAGTATGAAAAAGGGTTGTATCATACAATTATACATTTTAGAATACGAAAGTCATGTAAAAGAGACTAATCATGATCCCAAATTCAATTTTCAAACCTTTAATTGATCCCATCCCAAAGGTAACATTCTATCTTAATTGCCATACTGAAATGGTTGCAATTACGTAAAATAAAACTATTCATTGGTAACTGGAAAAAGTCTTCTCATTAAGCACATGATGGCCAGCCTTGAAAACAGTTGATTGCAAAAGGATGCAACCACTTTGCTTATATTTCCTTTTCTGGTTAAACTCTCCTTCACATATGCTGAGTTGCTTCCAAAAAACCACACATGCACAACAGCAAATTGAAGATAGTCCTGGACACGTGGCTGTGCTCCCTGCACCTTCTTTGGGCAAAGCTGCTCCCTTGCAGGAGGGAAGAAAGGGCCAGAAGGTCGAGTGTCATCCATGCCGACCTGCTCTGCTGGCAGATGTGGGTGAGCAGAGCACGCTGTGTTGTCTACAAGGTGCTCCATGAGAAGGGAGCTCCTCTGGAGATGCTTTAAACCCTGCTCTGAACAAACTCGGGCAATAAGTAGGGAGAACTTAATCCCCAGTTAAAACTGGAAGTTGCGCTATGGGATACGTGTAGGTAGTCCTGCTTTTACAGGTGTCACACAAGGCAGGACTAGGAAAGGTTGGAGTCTTTTCTGTTCGCTTCTTTGGAAACCAAAGCAAAAGCAAAGGAAACTTATGGTTTCCTGGAGGTGACAGTGGATGTTGGTGAAGCAAGAACTCTGGGAGCTTTTTTATTATTGCCAAGAGACAGCCACTCTCAATTTGGTATCGACACCTGTGTCACTTGGAACACTGCCTCACTGGATGCAGATGTCTTGTAAATAGTTACGAGGTGCTTATTTACTACCATCACTCTTATTATTCAGCTTCTGTAAGATAGAACTGTCTAGCAGAGACAACCACGTCTATAGGAGTTCACTAGAATTAAGAACAAGGCACAAGACATTCAGCCGTGATGGCCGCAGATCTCTGAGACAAACTGTTGCAGAGATGAGAAGAACATCTCTTTCGTTTTGTCTTTGATCTCGTCTCAACAAGACTGGATGCCTTTACAGAAGTTAGCCTCCAGTAGAATAAAAGGATGAATGTTTACGGTCTGTGGCATACAGGAGATGATCAAAAGCCTTAAATACCTAACAGAAACACCTTCCAAGTAACTCTGTGAGTAAATCCATCATGTAGAAGTATTGAAAATAATCCCCTTCTACAACACGGAGAGTTTCCATAGTAAGTGCCATCATCTCTCTGTTCGGGTGCATGTTTGGAGCTCTGTTGTACTTGGGACTGTCTAAATTCACTGAAAAGACAGTCCCTATCCCAAAGAGCTCAAGTCTTAGTGGAAGATGAGATACAGAGTAGATGCAAACAGATGGAGAAGCACCAGGTAAGATTGAAATGATTATGTGTTTAATTAAGTATCAGCTGCAGCATGCAAGCTGTAGCTTCTCAATGAGATTCTTGTATGAACGGATTAAATAATTGGTCTGGTTCTATACCAGCAAATTTCAGAATGCAGAACAGGTCGCTGGACATGCCCACCCCTCACCTTCATACGCATACATCTATCCATGCTACGTGTACTTATTATGGTCACAGAAAATAGATCCTTTAAACATCTAGAAGATATAGTAGAAGTGATGTAGGTGCCTGAAAGTTAGCTATCAAGACCTAGGTTTCTGTTTCCCTTTAACAAAAGGACTTAGACCTCCAACAGGACTTAGCTGTCCAAGCCATTTAGACATGCCAGTGCAAGCCAAATACGGCCTGTACATATCTTGAAACATCTGAGCCTTTGAATTGCAGTGCTATGTAGCGATGAATAAATGCCTACTTGGACATAGAACAAAGATATTTGACTAGCTGAATAGGCAGCATTTGAATTGTACAGAACATACAGATACTCTGCTAAATGAATGGCTGTTCACTCGCTTGATCAATAGAAAAAATTGCTCTTTCTGAGCACACAGTATTTGCAGTAAGGAGGAGATGTGCATAAAACCAGAAATCTATTTCACAAGCACTTGGGCAGACTTGTGAAAATAGAACCGGTGCACCGTTTTGCTGGTGAAATCTTAAGTTGCGATTCAGACAGAAATCATCCCTAGTCCTGCCGATGCTGGGGATCTGCCCTCATCCTGAAGTGAGCAGGCTGGTGAAGCGGGATCCCAAGCCTGACCTACTTCTGTCCCTGCCTCGTTCCATCAGACCTAAATCCTGGTCCTGCATTCAATCTGGAAAACTGTTGTGAATACAAATGATTCCAGGCATAGCTAGTAGACTCAAAAGGAGACCAAGTTACGTGTTTACTTGAACCCAGTGCACTTGGGAAATTCAGGGACTTTGAGGTCGTGCAAAATTGTTCCTCTAGCAAAATCAATGCACTTTGTGTGTGAATCAGCTTTGGAAAAGCTTCAGATTTCTGTCGAGGATTACTCTTCACTCAAATAGATGGTAAAGCTCGGCACAAAAATTAGTATCTGAAACTTTCCCAAACTTTACTAAAATAGAAACAGAAGGCCATATTCTTAGCTAGCATAAGCTCGTGCAGATCAGCTATATGACAATTACCTTGCAGATCTGCAAGGGTTGCAGTTGTTTAGCTGGCTGACCCACCTCTCCTATTGATCAGTTCTGCAGCCGACATCATCACGATACAGCTTTGTCTGACGTAAAAAACAAACAAATGACATGTCAACAACTTCAAATACAGCAAAACCACAGGTCATTATTTAGTCTGGTTTCAGAGCACTTCTAAGAAATCTCTGAGCTGCGAATGTCATGGGATGTGAACACTGTTTCGGCTTTGCATTTCTGCTCCGGCACAGGGAAGGCTTCATTTGAATAGTGTGGGGCAGTCTTTTCAGCCGGTGCCCTTGGTCCTGATGTGGCTGACGGATGAGGCAGCTGAGCCAGCGCCAAAGCAGGATTGATTGAAGATGTACCCTTGTGAAGAGGTAGGGGTGCCTGAACATCTACTTCTTTTGATGTCTGACTCAAACTAGTCTAATTTGGGTGCCCGGTAGTACGCTTGCCGTCTCTGCCAGGTGGATGTTTGCTGTATCATATGGACTCTTACGAGACTTTGTTACCTGATATCAACTGCAAGAAAAATGTGCAAAGCTCAGCCTGAGCCAACGAGAGGGAAAGCAGGGAATGCTGGTTGTCCATGGAGCAAGGTGCTTGATTTAATTTCTGTTCAAGTTAGGATTTGGTAGGTAGTGCCTAATTAATGAGGGCCTGCAAAGAGATCAGTTGCTGTCGTGTAACAGAGAAAGGACTTTGTTTTTCATTCCAGTCCACTGGTAATAAATGCCTAAAGTGGAACCATTGCAATTTGAATTTCTGTCAGCCGACTGAAGTTTTGGTGAGTTTAGTACCTCACACACCGGACTGTGTTTCACTGCTTTCATCCTCCACCTGTTCTGTCCTTCTCCAGCTATCGCTAACAGAAATACAGCGGCTAAAAACATACCCAAGAAAGACAGAGGAGAGACAGGGGTTCAGGCTTGCTGAGCAGCCTCAGACGTACCAGTGCAGAAATGGAAGAGCAGGCCTGCTGTGCAGATGCAGCCGTAAAAAAAAGAAGATGAGTGAAAATATGAATGCACTACATTTCCACGAAATATTTGCCCATGAAAGTTATCAACCCCAGGTAAATGAAGAAGGGTTGGGTGCAGCGAGTGACTTGCTCAGGGTAGGTGTGGGCAGTAAAGCACAGGGCTGTGCCGCTTGCTTGGGGTCGGTGCAGGCAGTTGGGACAGAGCTGGGGACAGACCCTGGCTTCTCCAGGTCTCCCTCTCCGTGTCTCACTGCTGTGAAACGCTGAGTCTTTCACCTTAAACCCTCCTCAACTGTCCTGAAAGTGTAATCTGGTAACACTGCTATGGAAACTTTGGACCCGTATGGGGTCATTGCATAAAACCCCACATAATAAAGGAGATATTTAAGTCCTTTCAGTACAAAGGAAGTTAATAATCACTATTAGAAACAGCATGCAACGAGAGCACACAAAGCAGAGTTAGCTCCACTTGCAGTGTAAATTGCAGAGTACTCCAAGATGAATGTGTGTTGTATTCTTTTCATGGTTATATTTAAATCTGTGTTTTCGTTAATACAAATCTGCTCTATAAAGATCTCAGCAATTTGAAACAAAAGTATCCTTTAAAAAAAGAAAAAAAAATGACATGATAGCATCCTTCATGCCAGGCTGGCCCTGTTGTGATTTTACATTGAGGGTGCATTTTAATTGATGAAATGTGCTACACAGCACAACTTGAAAAACTAACAACCTTTAGTTACCATTTGGAAATGTGATGGAGGTGCCAGAAGTTAAACTCTTAGGACTAAATGAAATAACAGAAGCTCCCTATCCTTTCTTGAAGACGCTCATTAGTTTTCACTTTCTCACATTCTGTTTGCCATGGATTTCATCCAAGAATGACGGATGTAGAGTTATTAAGCAAGTGATAGTTTCTAAACTCCAAGTGTCAGTGCTCAATGTGGAAGCTCAGTTACCTTGCAGAGGACAAGAGGCTTAAGTACCAGTACCCCGGAGCTGGCGTCGTCGCTGAGGGAACGATCACACGGAAAGGTGCTGTCAGAACAGTCTGAGAGACGCAAGTCAGTTATAGGAACGGACAAATAAACAAATGAGGAATGTTTGAGGAAAAAATCTGGTGTTTGAATGCTTCAGCACACACAGGAAACTGGAAAAAAAAAAAAAAAAAAAAAAGAGGAAGGAGTATTAGCGTGCAGAAGGCAATGAACAAGTACCTTTTCTTCAATTCAGCCCAGGGCTGGGATGCAGAGATATCTTCAATGCCATAAGGCCTCTTTGAGGGACGAGATAAATCACTAATGTTTCTGATTATGGGCTCAGAAGAGAAATCTGCATGTACAGGTCACTCTTTTCACTCCTGTGGCTCTGCTGACCAGTGACGGTCCATGGGACACGCTTCATGGGCAGGGTACAAAAGGCTCCACTAAATGAACCGGCTGGAGAACACGGAGGGCAAAGCAGTACCTCAAAGCCTGGCCTCCTCAGACTGGGAAACAGAAAAGCAAAAAGTCCGTGAGATCTCTTCCCATTTTACCTTCTGAGCGACAGCACTGGCACAGGTCCCTCCTTTGCCAAAGATCTATCCCCCCGAAGCCCTAGGTGGACATTTCACCTGGCCCTGTTCACTTGTGTTTCCTGGTACCTGCTGACACTCTGAACGAGTCCAGCCCATGTGTCGGGCGAGGCCCAACCCGATCCCGTTTGCTTCTTTCATTGCTTCTCCTCATGCTTTCGCGCTTCATGATTTTGCTCACAAACTACAGCAGAAGCAAAAAATAATACTGGAAAAAGCTGGTTATGTGGGGTTTTTTCTGTCCTAGACGCAGTAAAAGCCGAAGGGTCTGAGTGAAAAGCCTGTTGAGCAGTTTCTTATTTGATTTCCAGGCTCAAGTGACTCGATGTGTGTCAGCTTCCATCACACCCCGCAGCTCTGGAAGTCTACCTAGTCCTGGCTGGCAGCTTGTTTTGTGTTCTACACCTAGAAGCCAACAGGGTCATATCTAGGACCAAAGTCTGAACTCTCCTTCTGTAAGTGTTTCTCTGTTTAAATGACAAAAGTCAGCCTGATTTGTAAAGATTTGATTTTACTTTTGAGTTAACTTAGAGACTTGTCGTTAACATCCAGCCTGGCAGTGGTTTAGGCTGGCAGAACCCTTTCAGAGCAGCGGCTCTTACCAGGTTTCTGCTGTTGTCAGCTATAGGAAGGCTTGCAAGAGTTCATCTATGTGCAAGCCAAGCCTGTTTTTCACTTTGTTTAGGCCAAACAGCTCAGTCTGAAATCTCTGTCCCCAGCACCCATACACCATTTCTTTCATCCCCTTTTAATTCTGTTGTATGCAAACAAGTTGCACCTGAATTTCTTATATTCAAGTGTCCCTTTCAGCTTCCTTTTCCAAGACAGCTAAAGTAGTGAAAATCTATTTTTGCAAAATTGCCTTCTGAGGAATGAGTTTCGGGCACCATAATTCAAGGGATGATATAGATTAATTTGAGATATGCCAGGGGAAAACAAGAAGAATGATTGGAGCAGTAGATAACATGACCCGGTTATGGACGGGAGGAGGATTTATGTCTTTCCTCTCTGTAGTTCCCTTTCTCATATTTGCAGGCCTCTCCCCTGTTTTTTGCAGAACACCTCTTTCTGAGATCCTCGTCCTCGATGTGGACGAGAAGCTATGGGAGCTGCAAGGAGAGACTCTGGGGTTTGAACATCCACTGTGAATCACTGAAATAGATTGTCCTGAGAGATCACAGATTATTCATCACTGGAGTCTTGACAGCATCAGAAAGCTGACCATGCTTTTGGATAGCTAAATGTGCTAGGTGACCTCTCGGGCTTTATTCCAGCGAAACTAACGGCAAATACTGAGGAACTTTTTTCCCCTGAAACTAGAATCCTGCGAAGTTTGCTGCCAGGCTGAGTAGAGGACACTTCCAGAAGTCTTTTCTGGAGGAAAAAAAAAAATTGATTTAGGCCTATTCAGTGGTGTCTTGCTTAAGAGTTATAAGCTAGTCCCTACTCCCATTCCCTGGAGATTTTAAAGCCCTGTTGCAGCAGACACTATGATCTGGCAGTGCCCCGTCCTGGCTTTTGTTGCGGCTTTCCCGCTCCTTCTGATCCTGTCTTCTTGATCTGCTCTTTTAGGCACTCATTGCTAGGCCTTTGCTCTTTTTTGGATTCGTGCCTGCATCTCAAACTCATCACTATCCTTTCCCATGGGTTTACTGTCAGATCCTTTGTATACACAGTCATCTTTCATTGAGGACTTCACACTCTTTCAATTTGTCTCGTGCTCTCTAGTACATTTGGGGCAGCCCTGATGGTATTCTCCAAATACATATTTTGCTGCAAGTCCACACATTTATTCTTTACTGGTTTTAGTCTCCCTGTAACCTTAATTAGAAATGTAATTAGATGATGGCAGCTATTCCTTGGGAGCTCCCAAGCATGCACTAATTTATAGCCCACCATTACTCGGGACAAGTCGCAGAAAAATCCATTTGCTGTAACAGCTGTTGCAGGGCATGGATGGGAAACAAGGTGGCAGGCCATTTCTAGAAAGGTCCAGAAGAAAATGAGTGTGATTGAACTGTCTGAATGTAATACCGGGCCCTTCAGAAATGGAGGAGGGCTGATTTATCTCCGCTGTACCAATTATACCATTATAATTCTTGCCAGTAAGAATTTTTAACATACGGTTTGCTGATGGGTTCATGAAAACAGGGCTGGTCTGGACCCTAAGAAATCCCCTGTGAGATCCTCTGTCCAAAACCAGCCTTGTTCCTGGCAGAGGTTCTTTTAACATGCTCTGTTACAGCAGGCAACAGCATCCTGGGCATGTCCTAAGGAGGTTTTTTTCTGAATGAAAGACAAGACTGCAAGGTCTGGAACACGAACAGGAGCAGCAGTAACGTGCTATTGAGAGTCAAAGTGTTTGAGAGCTTCCAGCAGCACGCTCCTGATAGTCATAAGAGTGGGTGCAGAGTAGTAAGAGCGGGTCTGTGCCAGAGTTATGAAAACAGATGTGGAAGAGAGAATTTCTGTCCCCAACAGCTTACAGAAATGACAAGCAAGTTTTGTATCCATTTCAGCTTGAATTTTTTTTAGGCTTTGTGGTCTGACTTTAGTTAACCTGAGTCAGTTTGTCCATCTTTAATATTGTCCAGGATTATGGGAAGGAAATGCTTTGCAATGGCAGATTTTATTGAAAATTGCTAAATGTGGGCCATAGAGGAAGGCGCTGATGGTCCTTGGTCAGTGGTAGAATCGTGTCTGCCAGTACAGTGTGATCCTGGGCTAACACTGATACATACAGACTGAACGTAGACGCAGATTCAGTTCTATATTGTCATGCCCAACTTCTACAGATAACTTTTGTCATCCCATGGTTAGAATTAAGCTGATATACGTTTCACAACAGCCTGCTATCATCTTCACTACCAGTATTATTTCCACGGCAGAGGTGAGGCAGAGCGGATGGAAGGATCTCTTTTGAGTTCTGTTGAAATACATGGAAAAACTCGCACTGACTTTAAAAGAAGTTAGATCAAGTTCCAAGGTTGCATGTCAACATTTTTCTGAGTGGTCCTGGCTCTGCACAGGGGCCCCTACGCCATGTTGCATTCCTTTGCAGAAAAAAGGATGTGGGAATTTTTTACCCTTTCAGAGACAGCTCTGTTTGGAAATCACATTTGTTTTCCCTGTAAGTGCCAGCAAGAAAGGGATGTGAAAAGCTCAACAGTCAACTCTAAACGGCCTTCTAGGCTGGCATCATTTTTTGGAGGGGGGAGGAAGGGAGCGTGCGTGCACATTCACTCACAGCTAAGGTCTTAATTCTATCTCCAGATGCTGTGCATAATCTAGAGGTTTATCTTAATGAATTATTTCTGTTATTACTGCAGGCAAAGTGAGATTTAATTTGATGTGTGATATATCCCTGGATTAACTACCCTTTGGTTTTATTTGCTCCATAATGGTGAATTTTTGTTTATAGACCCATTTTGTAATTACATCCCTGAGCTCAGAAGGGCTACAGCACTGCTGCTCCATCCTGTAGGAAATCAGGATCCAATTCCCTTCTCCCAGTCCTGTTGGCAGCTGTGGCTAAAACAGAAGCTGCACAATATGATGTTCAACATTTTGTCTTGCTTAATAGCAGCTTTACAGGACAAAGTACAGTGAATCGAGAGACTCTCCTTGGCTGAAAAGACTGCGATTACCGCTTGTGAGGCGTATGCAAAATGGCAGAGAAGCTTCACCTTCAGAAGCGACAACAATGTGCGTTACAACGGATGCCAGGAACAATCAGTTGACTCCTTCAAGGTACCAGCACGCTGAAAGTGTCAGAATACCACAGAGGCTCCAAGGGTGGCACAGGCAGCCATGGGGCATGGGAGCTTGCGGAGCAGCGGTTCCTGAGTTCCTTGGTTCCCAGCCGACCTCCTCTCAGTGGGAAGCTCAGCCTTCACCCCGTGCTGAAGGATGCAGCGCAGGCTGGTGGTCATGGCACTGGGACACTTCTCTCCATTCCTTCCCCCCATCCAGCCCTGCCCAGCCCCTTCCTTTGTCTTCTATCCAGAAGGTCTGGGTCCAGCATGCTGCACTGGCTCCTATTCACAGCGTCTCTTCAGCACTTCTCTCGCAGTACCAGCAGTTACCAGAAGAGAAAGGGGAGCCTGCCCCAAACCCAGCTTATCTGCTTCCCTGGCGCTGGGGTGGCAGAGCCGTGGGGGTACCCCATCCCCAGTGCCAGGGGGAGAGGGGCAGAGGCGCAGAGGGCTGAGATCTCACTGCGGCTCCGTAGAGAGCAGAGCACGGCGCTGCGGTTACGGAAGCTGTGACAGCACCCGTACCTAATCCCCTGGTAACATATGGTACTGGGTACACGCAGAATCATGTTTCATTGCAGTCATAGTGATCTCAATTAGTACTACGTGTAACAACAGAAGTCAGCGCAAGTACTGGGAAAAGTAAGTGGAAGCAAACAAATCCATCTGGGTATCAGCCTGCCCCTTGGAAAGGGTGGGGGGTTTCTGACTTTCGACTAAAAGCAGCATTGCCTCGTCACACGCTCCAGCTTGACCCTTCGCTCGTGAGTGTGCACTCAGCTTGCTGGGAGCATGGACTGATCTCCTCCCTCCCCAGGAGACCCGTGCCGGAGCAGCAGAGCTTTGCTCCCGCCGGAGCCCTGAATGACGGAGCGCTTCACCAGCACCCTGGGGTGGGGACCTCCACGGGACAAGGCAGCAGCTATCAAGTTCGAACAGAAGGTCGTACTTTTCAGGCAGGGAAGTGCTGGGTTCAATCCCTATTCAAAGAGAGTCACGCTAAAAAATATGCATATTTTCTAGGTATACATCACACTGAAGACAAAATGCTTTTTTTACTGCCAGACAAGAATGTCTGAGGCCATTAAACTGCACAGAGCCAAAGCCTTCAGTTTGTAAAGAGTGCCTGCAGATTTATATTATACAGCGTGAATTTGTAATTGCTCCTGACGTGTCAGTGCTCATACACTTCCATTAAAAGTTTATGTCCACTTTTTTTTTTTCCAGCTAATAAAATGAAATGTTGGAAAGCCGAAGTGAAAAAATAAAAGATGTCAGAGTCTTGCTTGGACTGGTGCAAGATGGGGTATTCAGAGCCGACACCAAAGCTGTCTTCAAAATCACCTACTGTTCAGAGAGCAGTGTACTAAAACTCAGATTCCTGCCTTTTCCCAGTTAAAACCAAACCTGTAGTGTTGTTTTACTGCCTTGGGAGTGTGAATTTCAAAAGGCCCTTAAGGGTGGAAAGTGATTTAAAAATATTTTTCTAAGAAATCCCAAAACACAAGCAGCATTTTTATGAGTGAGAATCTAGGAGTATGTGTCAACATTTGCAAACATATCTGAGGGATGCAAGCAACATAAATCCTCGGACTTTAAAGCTGTCTTGGGGCCAAAGCCTTGTTTCCTTTACCCATATGAGTAGTCTTGCTCGAGTCAATGACTCGAAACGTTTTTTGTAAATAAAAGGAGCAAGACTTAGCCTGAAGTCTACAGAAAATGGTATGAACAATCTTTCTCCTCCCCCAGGAGGAGAAGCCAAGCATTCCTTGGCTTGACCTGTCCCTGCACAGCCCGTGGGGCAGGATCCACCTGAGTGCCGGGTTCCCTCAGCCCGACTCTCCGCGTGGCTCCTGGCTCCCCGGCGTCGCGCCGGTGCTGCAGGGGTTTGGGCCATTCCCAGCTGCCCGGCTCTGTGCGTCAGCACGCAGCGGCCAGGGCTCTGCCCCTGGGCTGCCCCTTCCCCGTTGCTTTGCTGAGAAGGCAGCACTGGAATCCTCTGCCTATCCCTGCTCTGGGGCTCTGAGTGAAGAGGGCCACGGACCACAGGGGAGAGGAGCTTGCCACACGTTGCCGTTCTCTGCACATTGAAGTTAGGACTGGGGACAGTCAAGCCCTTCTGGCACTAGCTTTGATTTTTAAGGCCAGAAAGTACCATGGCAATCATCCATTTCGACCTCATCCACTACTGAAAGGGCCCACGTAACCAATAACGTGCTCAAGAAATTCAACAGAGCTTGCACAGATTTTAAAATGTACCATCGAGAATTTATGCTGGTAATTACAGCCCTGCCACAAATTTCTGGAGAAAAAATGCCCGTACTTTTTTCCCCCTATTCTAGCATACTTTTTTTTTCTTTTGCAAGATGTGGATGCTAGGTCTGCTACTCACCTTCTGCTGTAGCAGGTCATTCACTGATCCTTTATTCTATGCTAATAAGATATAATAAATTTAACAACACTAAAGAAACTATAAAGACTTGAAGTCCATTATTACAGATCTTGTATGTGCAGTGAAAGGCAAATTGTTTGCAGCTATTATTGATCGGGAAAGGCTGAGTTAATGTAATTGCAGAACATAAAAGGAGGAAATATAATAAAAAAATAAAATTAATATACCAGTCACAGAATCTGAACTCAAAAAGCCAATAAAAGACATGTAATAAAGCACTCCAGAGAAATGAAACTCTGTCACAGTGAATATCCAGCTATTTACTGAAAAGTGCAAATATCAACTGAGGTATTCCTCACCGTGCAGACATTCAGCGAAGTCCTGTCTACGCTCACTGTTTCACAAAATTAGTAGCTGCAGCTAAAACCCTGTTTCACCGATTGCAAAGTGTCAGCAGGGTCTTCACCTGCCCTGCCGTGGAAGCACAACTTTGAAGCCTTAGTCTGGGATGCAGAGTAAGGAATCGGAAAGAAGCTGGTCCAGAAGAAAAACGCCGGTGTCATCAGCCTACGGACAGAACAGCTGCAAATGGAAAATTTCACGGGGAGCTGGGGTCCAGTTACACGGTGACACGAGATGTCCTGCAATAAAGGGCCCGTTCAAACAGCAGCCTGTTGTGAGAACAGCGGTGCTGTCGATGTCAGAACTCCTGAGTCAGACCCCAGAAAACTCATGACGTTGACTAGAGAATCAGGAGACGAAGCAGAAGCAGTTCAATACGTGCCCTTGTTGGTTGTTATATATGGCTTTTTTGGACTTTCTATATCTTTCGGATTTTCAAGCTTTGCTCTGTCTCCGTGAAGACTTAGACTGCGTTTTATTTTGTTAGTGACAGGTTGGTGACATGTTCAACCTTAGGCAGTCCTTGCCTGTGAAAAGTAAGTTTGTTACAGTGAGTACCTGCTTGCAGCACGGGCAGAACCAGAAGTTTGCGGCAAATCAGCTAAAAACAAGAAAAAGCTCTTAGTGCAGATGTGCAGATTAAAGAACTTCAGCAACCAATAGATTTGAATCTGTTATTTAGCTTACAGGTTTTTTTAAATATTATATGAAGGGAAACTACAGCTCTCCCTACGTTCCATAATGCCATTTCCCTCTAAACCCTTGGGCAGGCTGGATTCCAGACACTGTTCTGGAGGATGCTCTGGCCTCCAGAGCAGGCTGGAGGTGTACGTCTTGTTAGCAACAAAAGAGGAGAGCACAGCCCCTGCTAAATGCACGCTTACATTTTCTTCGCGTGCAGCAGAATTTTCTTAGCGCTTTTAGTCCAGAGTGGGCAGTAAGAATATCCTTTTAACGTGTCCATCCAAAAAGAAGTGAAATATACATCTTTCATAGGCTATATATTTAAAGGAAGAAATGGCGCTTTTAAAATAGGGTGTCCAATATCTGGTGACTAATGGATGACAAAGAGGTTGCGGGGTACTTTATTAAATGTCTCTAGAGACAAAGAAGTCGATTGCTACTCACCAAGTTGATTTACAATGATAAAGATTTCTGTTTGTAGGAACCGCTCTGGCTTTTTTCACCTGCTCTTGCGGCTCAGGGCACATAACAGATAGAAAGCTTCACTTTTTCCAGAGGAAAGAATTTCTCTCTGAGCTAGGACTGACTGTATTTTTCTGGTTATCATGACAATCCTATCAGACTAATGGGCTGACAGCCGCAGAAGAGCTCTGCTATCTAGGAAGGGAACGATGCGACCTCGAAGAATCATTATGTCATACTTGGTAGGAGCTTCACTGTTTTATTGGTACCATTCCCTGTGCTGAAACCATTCAAAAATGAAATACAATAAAAAGCTTCTCTGCATTTATCAGTTGTGAGGAGGGAGGAATGCGCAGTCTCGCCTGGATTGCCGCCAGCGGAGGGGAGGAATGAGGCCGGGACAGAGACTGGGGAGTGCAAAGGAGACGCTCTGCAGTCGCTGGCAAGGCGTCCTTGGAAGCCGGGGTCAGTGACCGCAGCGTGTCTGTGGGGGAGATCAGAAGCCGCAGCTGGCCCAAACAGAAATCATTTCTTGTTTCTGTGACTCTACTTGCTCTGCTTGAGCTTTGCTTTCTCTTCAAAGTTTTTGGTGGCGTAACCTACTTTACAGCACTAGTTCTAATCCTGCACTGAGGACACCAGCTCCCATTTGTTCCGCTCTGTCCTGAGCGCTCTATGAAGTGGAGCTACTGCACCAAGACACGTTGTCCCATGTCCAGAGTTCAGACTAGAGACACTGCAAGTGAATCTCCTGCTTCCCTGAACCCGGTATCGCCACCATGATTCTGGAGAGAGGCCGGGAGTACACTGAAGATGTTTGTTATAATCGCGGTCAGGAATAGAATAACAACAGATAAAGGAGATTAGAAATACAGTCGGTGATTTGCAAAGCCCTGTTGTTCCACTGCCTCGTGGTGTGCTGACAACTAAGATGCAGATTGATGCATTTGCAGATGCTGTACTGAAGGTGGGCAAATCAACTGTACTTGGCGAAGGCTATATAAAGAGGAATTGCAGCTTCAAAGAAAAGTACTTGCAACATGAAACTAGTGACGGGCTGTTGAGGGTTTCAGTGTGACAGAAGCCCTGGGGTTTCCTACAGGATGCCCGTTGATACGAGTAGCAAGGTCGCGACGGATCTCAAGGATCCATCAATCACGGGAGCACAGACTGCAGGCATGGCATAACTGGAGTGACAGAGTCACTCCCATAGTGCTGGCTGAGCTGGGCGGCCGGGGCTCTCAGGCCTGCAGACAAAAGCAAATTATTACAGAAGGAACTTGGAAATGCTCGAGCATGACAAAGGCGCGTTATAACTCATCTCACCAGGTCTTGCATGTGCTTCTTCCTACAAAAACACAGAAATTTGTGAAGCGGCTGACTGATCACTTCTTTGCCCTGAAGACGGCTAGCAGCTTAACAAGAGGAGGTATTTTAAGGCTGTCATTTTATAGGGTGAAGGTATCAATTCTCTATCTTTCCACGGATAATCCTGTTATGGGATAACATGATTTCAGGACAGTCCATTTCAAAGGACAATCTTTTCAGCCTTGTCTGACGGAAGTCTCTAAGTCATTCATATTTCCCCTCAGTCAAAGAAAACGAGAAAATCTCAACTTTCCATTACAACTGTTGAGCTGCATTTCAGCTGATTTCACCGCATTTCAGCTGATTTCACCGATACATTGCCCAACATCTATATAATTTATTGACATTCTCAGTTTAACTCGATTATGCAAATAGACTGGAAGGGTCGCTACCCAACAAAGCTTACAGCCTGCCACGTCTGCACGCTGCTGCGATACGTATCAGCGCACACCAGCCAGAGGTGGACCTGCTCATGCCACTCTGTGTATCTGCTGATCTTCCCGCTGGTTTTACCTTCACAGCATCCTCACGGAGCACTGATGGGTTATCTCTGATGTTTTATATGCGGCTAAAGTGAGGAACAAACAGACTAAATGAATTCCCCAGAGTTGCTGTGAAAGGCGAGAACTGAACTCACGTGAACCAGAGCAGTGGTAAAAAAATCCCTGTCTCCTCAGTTTGCCCTCCTTTCATTTTCACTAAAATTCCCAAGGAGGGTGTTCATTGAAGAGAAGGTTTTACACTTCTAACTTCCCAGCTAGTCCCCAAGCATGCATTTTTGGCTTGCTGTATGGAACAATAGCACACTAGCAATGAAAGGTATTTCACTTTATGCCAAAAATTAACTAACTAGGGTCTTGCATGTCAGTGGGCTTCTCCAGAAGCAGAATGTCATTTCCACTTGGTTTACTTTCTGGAAATAAAACTTGGTTGTTTAAATCCAGACAAGTCCAGTTCTTTCCTAAGCAAGAGAAAATACTTCTACAAGTGAGGCTGAAATTTAGTGATGTGATTTATATTTACTGCAACAGCATTTAGGATCCTGAGGAATGGACCAGAAGACTACTGTGATAGGTGCTGTACAAATACAATATAAACAATAGTCCCTGACTCTAGTGATGCTGGGTAGGGAGAAAAGGGGGTGTGCAGCAAGTACTGAAAGACTGCAAAATTCGAGAATGAGTAGATTTTTCACATACTAACTGGTAATGAGCTGCAATGGAAACATTGTGCTTTTAAGTTACACTATGGTATCTCAATACTGACAACTCCCTGCTCATTCTCACCTTCATCTTTCAAAACACACATCTTCGTTGCTTACAAAGTATTTTCCCCACCCTGAAAGAAACCTCAATTATTTTCTTCAACCTCTGTGAACAAACAGTTTGCTGTAGATTCTGCACTCCAGCAAGGTCAAAATCAGTGTGTGCAAATGATTTCAACTCAATGATAACATATTCATGTCCTGTCTGGGGAATATCACTGAGATTTCTGGAATAAAGCGGAAAGGGATTTTTTCTACTTCAGTTTATGTTTTAAACGATTCCCTTCTACTTAAACGTTCCTTCAAAGGAGAGACAGCTCATTTCCGTAAGAAACTGTATCCCCCCACCGAATGTTATTTCTCACTGTACACAAGTAATAGGAGATTTCCTACTTTTTTGCCCACTTCTACACCATAGATTTAATATGTAAACTGGGAACATGCAGAATATATTGCTTGGCACAAGTCAGCGAAGTTTCACCTGTGAGAACACGGTATGAATTCAACCTTTGGCTGCTTGTACTAAACCACAGGGAGAATCTACACTGAAGTGATGTAAAGTTCATGGATTAGATATCAACCCACAAAACCAAACCTACCAAGCAGTGTTTAGGCTTGCAGAGCTCGCCGACCCTCCGACTTCCTCTCGCCTGAGTCTTTACGGAAGGAGAGAGGCTTGCCCCAGGGCAAATGCAAATGGAGCACAGTGCTCTCCCCATGTTATCAGGGGCTTCCAGAACTTGGGGGAGGATGCCAAGGCACAAATCCCATATCAAAAGACTGAATGGGAAATGAAAATACAATTTATTTCATGAAGAAGGCCCAGAAAAAGTGATTGATGCTCAGGAAGTGAATGTGGAGTGCATCACGAGAGCATACGCATTCTCACATTTTGCAGTTAAACTTCCTTTTGTGTTCCGGAGTTCTATTTAAACGTTCATTTAACCTGAATGCACAAAGCACCTGATATTCCTTGCTATGCTCTGCAATGAATCCCCAGGATTCATTTCCATAACCTCAGCGTATCACTGATCTCGGCATCACAACAGGTGAGCGAAATTTATACCATGGTTTGCCCTTTCAATTTCACACGTTTCTGTGTGAACCTTGAGAGGTGGGAGGAGAATTATTGCTGGTTCATGTGTGATTTCAATTTTCTACTCTTTTTTTTGGTCCATGGATTTATTTCCATGGATCAGTTTAGCTTCCAGATGATCCAAATCTTAAGCCATTATTTTCTCTTTGTCACAGGTCAACTCTTAGCTTACTTCCTTTTAAATGTGAGGCAGGCTTTATTGTGCTGAATGCAGAAATGCAGCTCCAAAAAACCTCTGCTAGGAGCGGAGTGACAGCCAAAGTTCTGATTAACTTCACCTCTTTTGCGGGCTTCTGCGACGAACGCAAATGACTGTGAAATCTTTTCCAGCAGGTTAATGGAGGGAGGAAAAGAGTTGGCTGTAAGTTTAAGAATTATTATTCCTTTAAACCGATTCACACACCTATCACTTGGGACAAGCAAAGGGACAAAGACATGCCAAGCAATTACACAGCTACATAGGTCCGTGCAGAAGATATTCCGCATCACGTTGGCTGTAATTTGTGCTCGCTACATTGGCACTAGCTCCACCTGTGTCAGATGGCAGCAGAGAAAATAACTTTTCTGGGAGACTAAATCCATCTCAACTGTGGCCAAGCCATATCCTTGTTTTGGAAAGCCTGATGGGGAACAGCAGCATCTTTCAATTTAAAGTGGAAAAAAAGGTTTACAAAACTTAGGCTATTTAGTCATTGATTTTCACCTTGCTCCCAGCACTCCCAAGCAGTATCAAGGTGCTCAGAGCCTGCAGTGACACCAACGTAACTGGCCACAGCTTCCACGGGATTTATGAGATAATGTTCAGTCCTAGTTCTGACCTTAGCCAGCTCTTTGTGTCCTGATGAGAAATTATTTCTAAACAGGTTTATATTTTCCCTTGCTACTTGTTTGAGTTGAGAGAAACCAGATGAATCTGTTTCCTAGTTCAGCTACAAGGACAGAAGAACCATCCTTCTCAAATCACTGAAGTTCATGACACAAAGGAACTTGGCAAAGTAGGAAGAGAAGTCAAGATCATCATTCATCTTTTACAACGTGTTTGCAAATGCTTAAGTGTCTAGACAAGGATTGATGCAGTGATGGAGTGAGTCTTGGCCTTGTGTGTGCTAGTATTCAATACCAAACAAATCAATTAACCCCTTTTTCTCTATTGGTAAACTGAAGACTGCTCTTCACTGCCAAGCAGAAGTCATTCACTTATTTTTTTTTCCCAAAATATTTTGTAGTCTTCCTTCATTCACTCATGTAGAGGCTCAAAACCCATTGTTGCCGTAAAACAGACCACAGAAAAGGACACAAGACACATGGACCTGTTCTGAAGGGTTCCTGAAGCCTAAAAAGTGCAACACTGACAACTACATAGGTAAGGATATTTTGGAACACCTTGAGTTTGACCTAGCATTTTTTTTAACAATAAGAAGAGAAATACAGTTAGTTATGTTGGTGTGAAACGTGTGTTGACTAACTCGCCAGAAGCCAAGACACCAACTCAGAAGCGCTAAAGGTGTCTCTGTTTCCCTGAGCAGTACGTCTCGCCAGCTGCAGCGACTGCATGCCGTCCACAGCGTTAAAAGATCCAAGGGATATTAAAGAGTATCGCTATGCTCCTGAAGACTTACCTACTATTCTATTCACTGTTTGTGGGCAGGACAGAAAAGCCCCCTCAGTTTAACTGCGATATGCCCGAAGACTCTAACTCTCATACGAAGATTTCAATCCTGGACTCTTAGAGCCATGCCCTTGAAAATCGAGACTCTTGTTGGACAAAGCTGCGAAGACTTAGAGTAGCATGAACACGGCTATTGTAAAAATTAGCTATTGTAACCGCACCGTCCCACAGGACTAGTTTGGCACGGCACCGTAGCTGCTTTCTGCTATTTGCTTGCCCCAAGAGGACGGATAGTTCAGAATCGCAACTCCCTCTCCCAGTAATATCGTGTTTTGTGCTGCGGCTCCTGCTTTGCTGTGTATCTGCCAAATGCTGCAGGTGCTGAAAAACAAAGGTGAAAGCACCCATATGGTGCTTTCGGATCACAAAACCAACTCACAGAATCAAAATCCCAAAAGGACCTGTGTTTTTTTTTCCCCTCACAGGAAAACCTAGCAGGGAATCTATGGAGTTACATCCAAGAGCCAAGGCCTATGAAAGGATTTATTGTGAAAGTCTTTTACAAGATTCCTTCCTTGTTGGAGATAGGTCCTTCGGGATTCCCCTTCATGATACTGCTAATCCCCTCTATGCCAAATTTATGATGCACATTCCCTAGAATACCAAGATGACTTTAAAAATACAGTGTCGATTGGGAGCTTTGCTAGTTTTATTGTAATTTTCTTTTCCAGATTTCAGGATGCAGGCATTTACTGTACTCACAGGCTTCCTTTTGCAAACACAAGAAATTCACTTCAACTTGTATGCGACGCTGTGTTGAGTGCAAATGTTTACTAATATTCTTGTACAGATTTGGGGTCCGGGGCTCTTCCTGGAATCCATGCCAAGACTGAGGATCAGATGGTAGAAGAAATTTTATGTAAGGTGTGTGTGCATGCAAGTTTGTGTGTTCACATGCGTGATGTTTTTTCTGCCTGCTCCTTCAGTCACTGCGTTAGGAATTAAGTTCAGTTTGAAAATATTTTTTCCTTTCCACACACACAAAAAAGTAACTGCAAATACAGTTTCTCTCGTGTTTTAAAATCTTTGTAGTCATCTTTCTCTGTGTTTGTGCACTCCAACTATCTGGAGACTAACTCTGGAGCTACTCTGCAGTTCCCTGCTGCGTACCGGTAGGAGGAAGACACAAGAGTAGCCTAGCTGCCCACAGTGTCCTGCCCTGGGAACACATCGTTTTATCTCACGTGTGCCAGTTCCCTAGCTTCTGACATCCTGACTATTTACAGCGATAATACACACTGGGCTTCCAAACGTGTAGCGGACTGAGGCGAAAATGGTAGGTCGGGGAGAGACGAGCTTTCCGTTTTAGGCAATACTTTAACTCCTAGAAGAAGCACATACTGGGACTTTTGCTTTAAAATGTTATACTATGTTTTTCCCCATCCTTTTCCTGGATAAGTTTAATTCGATTTGGTGTAATTAAGAAAAAGTCCCGAACAACATACAAGTTACACGATGCCTTCTTTATGTCAGATTAGTGAAAAATGATTTTTTTACAAGGTTACCTTCGAAAAACTACAAATGTATTTAAAAACCAGCTTTTTTTGTCCCTTCTATTTGCCTTCTACTTAAAACACTTCCTTTATGGAATATGGTCTTGTTTTAGCTTGAAAGCACAGATTTACATCTCATCTCTGAGTCTCCGTTGTGCCTCCTAAGCACAGCAAGGACTAGTTCACAGGACAGTTCCAAACCAGCATTTTAGAAATACAATCCCAACCCTAACCCCTCTGATAAATAATCTATTCAATCCCCGGGAATATCAGAGAAGACAGAAAAATGATAGCACTAATAATCAAAACAAGAGCCGTGGTTATTAATAGAGGAGCTATACAAAGTGCACATTAAAAGAAGCTCATTTAAACATGCTCTGGTTTAATTAGATTTAGTTTAGCCACCTAAAAAAAAATCCCCGCAGAACTTGCGGTGGGGCTTTCGCTGCTGCTCCCTGCTGTGAGCCCACC
>Ga0181612_149705_pt1 | contig 21950 bp, 6 predicted proteins | sample HoacroProtozoa21_FD_119630 | JGI IMG/M metagenome (GOLD analysis project Ga0181612, IMG submission 119630) | Hoatzin crop microbial communities from Cojedes, Venezuel. Combined Assembly of Gp0051906, Gp0051904, Gp0051908
TCAGTTAATATAAATTCTGAAATCTGCCCTATGGAGAAGGTCAGACAACATGATCACATAAATCTCTCCCAATTTTATGATCTATGACCTATAAAAATGAATCAGAGATTGCAGACCTAATTTCAGATCTCATATAAACTCAAAAGTACTACTTGCTTTTTACATGCCCTCAGCTTAATTCAGCTCCTTAAATTATTCCAGCACCTGCCCTGGTTCCCCGAAGAGACCCTGGTGCAGGATCAGGCACCTTGTCCAGAAGACTGAATTGGAAAGCAAGCTCCTGAGGGACAGGTCATCCGCTGACCACTTCCAGTGACTGCAAGGGGAGCTACAGGGGTTAGAATGATCCAGCCACCAAGCTGAACAAAACTGTGAATGTCACAGTTTCGGAGTACCCGAAAATCATTTTCCTAAGCTCCAGTGTGGCTGAAATATTAGTTCGAAATTTCAGCATTGGAGAGTTCTGGGGTACCTGCATTGCTGTCTGCTCATAACATGACCCTTGATCTGCCTGTTTAGTGCAATGGCATTATTCTTTCATGTATTTCACCAGAATTTTTGAGGATAGTACAATCCACTCAATTACTTTGTTTTTTTCTAAAGCAAGAAAATAATCTTATACATTTGATAACCTGTTCAATACACGAAAATTCATACTATTTTTGTTCCTAGTCAGAGCAACTATCCCTGATATACTCATTTTTCCCACCGATTATGCTATACAGCTTCATTTTTTTAATTCAGCGACCTGCACTAGTTCTGTGCACGGCCTCTGATTTTACTCCCCTGCATGCTACCTCAGTGGTGTCAAGTCAGTGAAAGCTATCAAAGAAAACAAAAGCCAGAAAAGCCAGTATCAGTGAAAGGGCCATGCCTTATGGCATGCGTATCCTCCAAGGACTTGGGAAAGGTAACTTCACCCTACCCCTTGATGAAACTGCACACTGATGATACAAACATTACCAAAACAACCACAGCTCCCAATCACTGGATATAATGGTCCTAGCCTAGAAGGAGCAGAGAAGGTGAGAAGCTTTCCTCCTGATGAGGAGCTAGCGAGAAGCCAGATTTGGGGGAAGCGGGAGCTGGAGATCCTGGAGACAGTTCCATGAGACAGACCATTTGGGTCTGAGTATGAAGATTGGGGCGAGACCCAAACACCTACCAGTTCTCCTCCTTCCTTCCCCCCGCCTTCCTCTGCCACCTTCCCGAATATCTCAAACATCTCTAGGAAGAAGACGTGGATAAGCCAGCAAGAGCCCTGTGTGACCTGCACCCATGGCTCAGACCACCCAGTTCTTGCCCAAGACCAAAACTAGCTCAAGGGCACTGAAGATGGCCTGAGGTTCCTCCGGTAGTTTATTTTCAGCTCAGTTTCAAGGTGTTTCTTGTTCAGTCTGTACAATAAACTCTAAGAAAAGTAGCTGTGGCAATCATTGCCCACTTGGTAGGTGCCAAGGACACACTACTGACTGGATTACAAAACTAGGCCAAATCATTCCAAAATCTACTGTACTTCTATCAGCAGTTACATATGTCACTGTAACAGTTCTCTCCTTACTTTCCTGCTCAAAATTTAGAGCAAGCCTAAGGAATCACAGGCAATGACCATGGCACTACATAATGTGCATTTCTCTGCAAGCAGTTACACGTTATATGCACAGAATACACCAAACTTCAAAGGCCAACGAGAATAATCAACTTCCAAAAATAAAGTTTAAACTTTAAAATAAAACTAGTTACGGCACAATTTTGTACCAATACACACACAGAAAAAAATTACTTGGGATCAAAGGGAAAAAGAAAACTACTGTAAGATTTTCAAGCTCTGTCCTACATTTTGGAATGTAATTACATTAATAGATCACAATTGCCAGTTTTCCAATTTGTTTGCTCAAGACTGAGCATGTGACCTTCTACTCTTTGCAACCCTTCAGAAAAAAACAGATAACAGCAACAAATTTATTTCATACCTATCAATATTCATTTGGTTGTAGCCCAGTTTAAAAGTCATTGATGTAAAGGTGTTTTTTTTCTTCTATGAGAAATAATTATTAATTTAGCAGAGTTATTTGAAAGAAACCACAAAAGCAAACATAGGATTATGACAATCTATCAAACAATATGCATTTAAAATGTGGGCAGTGAAGATCTCTGTGTCTTTGCCATCCTGATTACACTAATATCATCCTTTTTCCACGTCAAAATGCCCGCTAGCATATGAAACAGGTTAGTGTTATTTACATTCAAATAAGAAATACGCAGATTGTAATATGTGCTTGTGTCCCTTTTGCTTCTATTAAGTAACATGCGATAAAAATAGAACAAGTCTTTGCATGCTGCTGACAGTTTTGCAGATTTTTAAGTCTCTTGATTTACTGCCTTTTCTTGTTTCTGCTTTTATCTTTCTAAATATGATTTCCCCTAACTTGAGAAGTATTCTGCAGGCATTTTATTTATGAAAATAAAAATTACTAAATGATTTCCCAAACCAAAATAAATAAGTAAACAAACAGAATATTCATTGGTCTGGCGAGCACTTAATAGAAACACTTGCAGCTGAAAAACCAAGATTGCTGACCTCAATCACTCTGATCTAATTAAACAAAATGGGTTAGAAAAGCAATTTTACTACAAACCAACTAATATCCTTGTGTTTTGAAAGACCTGTTCTGTCTATTCTACAATAAAATGCATGTTTCTTAAGATGTTTACAGTCACTACTGCAATAAAAATAAATACTTCTACTGGAAAAATATTTTATTTAAAAGCAATTGCCCAACGTGGAATACGTATATTTTAAAGGATAAGCCTACCATATTAGCAGATTTGCAATATTCAAAAAAAAAAAAAAAAAGCCATGTGAAAGCACAGACAAACCATCAGATACACATATCTCTGTATAATTATAGAGGAATACAGGAACTCTGACTTGAAGCCTAGCAACAGTATCCAAGTATTAGTTAGTCTGCTAATCAACTACCAAAAACTCGCACACCAGCTCAATGTGTTTCATTTTTCTAAAGGAAAAAGCAAACAAAAATAAAACAAAAGAATCCTATTGCTTCTAGTTTCAGAGCTGCTGAAGGACAAGATGTACAGTATAAAACAAACCTTGTTCACTTGAAGAAGAACAACCCATGTCATTTAATCCATCTGAAAATTCATCTCATCTCAAAGAACCAAGGCAAAAGAGAGATTTAAAAATAGGTTATCCAAGTCAAAGGATTATCAGCTTGCAACATACTTAATATCTGCATATCTGTATCTAATGGAAGCTTCAATATTCTTACATATATGATTGCGTTTTGTACCTCCATCCTATAGAAGCCATAGTAAATTCTGTAAAGCAAATGCTTCCTAAATCTGCTGTGCTCATTTACTCACAGACAGCTGCAGACTGGATGAAAACAATCAGGGATTAACTTTTCTATTCATCACATCTTTTAATCCATTACTTTCTCTTAGTTTGCAATAAATACATGCATAAAGTAAAATAAATTATAAATGTGCTACAGCTAGTTAAAAAAAAGATGTTTAAGGTGGGACATTACTATTTTTTTTAAATGATGCGTAACTGCTGTGCTGTACATCAGGAGTATATGTCATGCCTTCCTCAAAGCAGAAAAGAAGATGGAACAATAATCACTGAGCTGCAAGATACTTCTGTGTTCCAAAGACCTTTAAGATAAGTGATAATTAAAATAAGCTGCTTTAATGTTGTTGTTATTCCTCAAAAACTCATTTGGGGGCATGATGAACTGAAATAATCTGGGAAGCTATACTAAGTATTTCATACTGCTTGTAAAACAAGTTTCTAAGTACCTTATGGTAATGGGTTTTCTTGCTTTATGAAAAATATTATTTTAATTTGTTTCAAATAGGATTACTTTTTAAATGATACAGCAATTTTCATTCACCTTTCAAACATCTGTCAAGAAAACAAAAGGGATTCCCTGATGTTTAGAACCTCATGAAAGAAATAAATACAGTGAAATCTGGATCTTGTTTTTAATCCTATACTGATACCCTTTTGTCCTCACCTCTGAATCCTCTATCTTTTATGTATGATTTATCCTTGCAAAACTGCAGCATCCTTGTCTGAAATCAGACTAATGTGAACTTTCTCTGTTAGTGACAGCAAGGTGCCTTTTGTTGTACTAAGCCACAGGAATCACTTGCAAAGCCTTTTTTTTTCCCCTCAGTTTGTTTCTGAAAATGGCAGCACCAAGTCAAATAAATAGTTCTCTGGGCTAAATGCTTTTCATGCCACGGTTTCGACAAACTGGTCACCCAGACAGCTAATGAGCTACCTGAGATGGAAAGACTAACTGGAAACTGATGGTGAGAAAAGGAGCAAGGTAAGGAAGAAGCACCTTGCTGATAGAAGAAGGAGGAGCATGTGTGAGAGAACCCACACAGTGTGGTACTTTCAGAGGAAAAGGTCAATTTTTTTAATAGGACAGAATAACTAACAGATTTTTCTGCTGGTATCACGGCCAAGCGGAAGAGATTCTACAACACTCCACTTTGCTGGGAGACAAAAGGGCTTACAGCCAAAAAGGAATGTAACTGCTTCACGTGCAGCCTTGCCTGAACGTTTACGCACCACAGATCAGAGTCATGAGAAGAGTCAGCAGGTTTGGATTCCAGGTCTCCTCCTTCCACGGATCGCCCCTCATTTCAATCATGACCTTCCTCTGTGAAGTTATCCAAGAGACAGAGAGCTGCACCCATCCAGAATGATGATGGGAGAGAAATGAGGCTTTCTCCAGACGGAAGAAACAACGCGGACGGAGGGAGGGAGGCAGGTAGGACCGACGTGATGCATGCTCTTCAACTAAAGTGCTGCTGTTCAGAGCTGTCTCACATTACATCTACCAGCTCTGACTTCTCCTGATGGTTTTGAAACCTTAAAAGACCTTATCTACTAGAAACACACTCAGCGTGGCCAACTGAATGGCCTCCACAGCACCATTTTACGTAGCTGAGAAACCCTACTGGCAAAATCTCCTCTTCCTTGTATTCAGGTGACTAGGTAGGGACTCCTTCGATTAATCAGGTTGCCAACTGCATCTACATCTTCTGTTCTGGATACAAACTTTAGTCCATCTTGCTTCTGTAAAAGGGAAGCAGACAGACTTCATCTCTCTGACTAAGTAGTATGCTCACGTTGGCGCTAAGCAGCTGTTTTTATCTGGCAAGATCTGAGTGAGATACCCAGACACTACACACCTTAAACAAACATCCCTCTCTTACAGTCAGATGCCACATTACTCCAGTAACACGGGTGATTATTTTTGCCTTTTTTGGCTCTAAAACAGATATTTTTACATTTTCTTCTTCAGAACAGTGTGAAGTCTTATGATTATTGCAAAGAAGCTTATTTTCTACTTGTCTAGCTTTTCAGCATTTCAACACATTTGTCTAATATAAGTGCTTTATAATTAAATAAAAAGAAAAAGGAAGAACAATCTCTGTGGGATCTGATCTGTAGAACGAAGATTTAGTAGTTCTGCTGTAAATTAGAATTTTCTACTGCTAGAGGATACCCTGGTCATTCTCTAACTGAGCTGCTTCTCCATCACCCTCAATGGCAGCAATAGTCTCAGCCCTACCATCTGGCACAGATTCAGGCCAAGGGGGGGCAGGCAGGAAGAAAAGAAAGACTCCCTTTCAGACATGCAATTCAGCCTCTGCTTAACTGAACAATCCCAGACTTCGCATACAGCTTAAAACGGTATTCTACTCTAAATGCCGATGAAATACAATTGGCAGGCAAAGGTGGAATAGATACTAAGCGATATACCCAGCACTTCAGCATAGGTATGTATTTATGCAGAGCTCTGGTGGACCAGTGCACCGAGATGTAGTGCTCCTGCTGTCGACTCGCTGCAGACTCATCCCTTTACTCCACAGGCAGCGATTCCCTCCTCCTGCGGAAAGGTTGAGCTCTGAGCTCTGCCACTGAGCAAGGCAGCTCATTCACCGCAACGCATGGCACAGGAGCATGAATCACCAGCATCACATTACTGCTGTTACAGCAGTTTTGGCAACGTTGCTTGAAACAGCTTTGTGACTACTGACAAACTGGAAGACACCCACATAATACCTTCTGCATTGAAAGTACAAGTGACTTCCTACTGCAATAGTTTGGGGCAACAGAATTATTTAAGAATAATGTTAATTAGCACATGCCAAAACAGATGGACATGGACAGTGTAGTTCCTCACCAAGAAAGATTAGAGATTTCAAGCAAATATTATTTTTCATATTTCAGATACTTCACTTTGAGAAATGTAAAAACTTGTTTCTGTCACCAGATAAAACCTGTTCTTGAAACTACTAAGTTAGGTCCAGCCTCCAATCACTACCACCAATTAAAATTTTCCCATCCTTAATATGACGTACCCAGGAAAGTAGGTAGATTCTTTTTAAAAGAAGTGTTATTGCCATGTACATTACTTAGCTCTATATTAATTAGGCTTGCCTTTAAAAAGTATCTATAGCTAAAGATACTGTGTATGATGATCACTGAAATTTAAAAGATTAGGTCAGAAATCTTCCAAGAGCGATGTGGAATTTTTTTCCAATGAATCAAGAGCAATGTGGATTTCTTCCCAATGCATCACCAACCGCTCCCTCCAATGAATGCTATTGTGAATAATTGTGAAGATCATCAACAAACTTACTAATAAATGACTAAACAGGTCATCATCTCCCAGCTTAAACCTCCACAGAAAAGAGACCCACCTGAAGCTGCACATATTCCAAAGAATTTCCCACAATTGTAACTTATTAATTATTAAATGAGTCTAAAATAATAACAACAAGCTTTAATGAACTGGTTCAGTATCTAACCAAAAATACACTTTCTGAGAGACGAAAGATAAAACGTCCCTCGAGACTTCCTAGCATCATCTGTCCGTCTCGTCTTCATGAGGATACTTCTCAAGCTCTTTGCTATTCCTTCCCACTCTGTTGCCCCTGGGCTCTATGCAGGTGCATTACTCAAATGACGTATGTTGGAATACATCCCAAACTACACGAACATAGCAGATAACCAGACAAGTGAGATAAACAAAGGCCAACTTGCTGGAGTTTAAATGCTGATATTATTCTGCACATTCACCATCATACTAGCTCTTAGGTTTTCTGTTCAGGGTATTGTTCTTTGAGTTTTTCGTTTTTTTGTTGTTTGTTTGTTTTTTTTTAACTGGGAGACATTCCAGAAACAGACATTTTGACAACTTCACTTTTTTAAGTGATAAATCTTAAGGGACAAATAAATGTCTGGCTAAATTAAATTAGCTGGGAGGAAACAACATCATGTAACGCTTACGCTTTAAGACAAATGTACTAATTAAAATGGTTACGTACAATCCACCACCACCTTACAAAAAAATGCAAGTGAATCACGGAAGCACCAGTATTTCTGATTTTCAGCAGAAAAATGAAGGCATCAGGAAAATTTGGAGAATCTTCCCACAGAAGACATTTTCTAAGAATTTTTCTAGAAATCACCAAACCCCACAGAAAGTTTTTACAGTCAGCAACAACTTTTCTGCCTAAAGCCTCAGCCACATGGCTGTCTCTTGTTGCCTGAACTGAGTCTCATCTGTCTACCTCATAACTACATTCCCGTTTCTTCCACACACTGACCTAACTTGGAACCTGCACTGGTCAGGGGAAAAGAAAAGTAGTGCAGAACTGCTCAGTCCAAACAACGATGGCATTAACATTAATGTGGTTTCATGCAAATCGGTTTAGAGCCTGCTGTTTGTAAGTGTACTGTGTTACTTTTACTTTACAGTTACTCATACTGCACGTGTATGCATAACTAATACTGGCAAATCACTCCTTTATCATTCTTTTTCTTTTCTTGTATACAACTATTTTTAAGAGAACAAAATCCATTTAGAGAAGCACAAAACATAATGCTGTGTACTGTCTATGTGCAGTACTTGTTCTGCTCTGACTCTACAAGGAAGCCAAAATTTCAACAACTAATGTGACAGAAATAAAGGGAGCGTTTGAGTCTAAACAACCTTTTCCTTTCATTTCAACGTCTTCACAAAGTTATAAAACCATTAGCCACAAGTAAATATGAACAACAAGACGATGCTCACTCTATTAGGAATAACTGCTTCATTTTTAGTTAATTTTTTTACATCAGATTGTTTATAAATACAGAAAGGATGAAGACTTCTTACATAGAAATGAACTATCCCACCATCTCAGGTAAAAACCTTCCAAACTCACTGCGAACTTTTATGCAGAATTTACGACTTTTGTGCAAAACTTCTACACAACGAGTCCTTGCTTTTCTCAATGAACACTACTCAGAGTTGAAAGCCTCGCAGTGCTACCAGAAGTCACATTACTGCGCAGAGTTTTTAACTATGTCCCTGCAGATCATACGCAAGCAGGAAGAGCAATGGCAAGGAGGCCTTAATCCAGAGCAATTCCTTCACAGTCCTTAATTTCATGTGAGCTGGCCTAGTTTTCCATGTGAATTAAATACTATCAAGTCACAGATTTACATTACATTAAATCAGTGCAGACGACTCCACAGACCCTCCTACTTCAAAAGGAATGCCTTTTTTCTTTCTATTTCAGAATGTTCCTGGGGAACTTTAATTAACTTGAACTAAAGCATTTTAATACATTTTAATTAAACTGTGTTAGAAATCACTTTTATCAAACTGGTTTTTATTTTAATGCCAAAACTCACTATATAAAAAGATCTTTTAAAAGCCTTAAGGTGTTTTGTCACGGGCCCTTAACGCCTGTCACTAGCCTTCATCCAGTGCCACACCCCAAACTCAGTGAGAGGAGAGGGTTCTATGGATATGGATAGACAGCTTCAGTCATTTACTCTTTTAATTGCAGAGAAGCATCTTTATCATCTTCTTCTCACCAATTATTCCTACTTCAGAACTGCTTTAGGCTGATGCCAAAACAGCCTGAAAGAGCCAATTTAGCTCTTCCAGGTAAGTGGAAGTGTATTTAATCTGTTACAAACTGTCTAATTTACACTTGTAAAGTATCTACCGCTCTCCTGCATTGCTTATCAAATTTACATTTGCAGAACATATTTTGAAAACATTTCAGCTTTTTCCCCACCTTCATTTTTTAAAGAAAAGTTATTTTTTAAATATCCCTGAAATACTGTCATCAGCCCTGTAGTCACATCTCACATAGAATCACATTTAACATCTTTGCAACATCTTAAAACACATATGACTTCTTTTCAGTGTCTGTAAATATTTTGCTTACCAATATCAGCTTCCCTGTGATTCTTGATATACTCTGCAAGCTCAAAGTTTCCCGCTATTATAGCCACCTAGAGGATTGTAAAATAGTTACAATTAATATATTGCCATCACTTAAGTAGGAAAATGTCTGTTACATTACTGACAAACATCACACAAATATTATTTTCATTTCACAAAGCGGAATAACTGTTTATTACTTCTATTCTGCAACTACTACATGCAATAAATTTCTGAAATAATGTTGAGAAATTATATCTCCATGTCTTTGACAGCAGCGCTGCCAGTCCCCCAGTTCCCCATTTGCTAAGAACGCCATGACAGGGGCTTTTCACGCTGTGGCAGTCAAAACCAGCAGTGACCACTAAAACCACCGTCCCCAAAGCTCTGGGAGCTATATGGATGTGTGGAGAATGCTACAGGAGCAGGCTCGGAGAGACACATTGAAGATATTCTCCCCCTTTCATTGCTCCTGCCTCGATACTTACCTGAACAATGAGAACAGGGGCTACAATGCAATGTATGTGGGATGACCAGAGAAATACCACCAAGAACTACAGGTATTAAGGTACCACTAAGACACCAAAAAAGACTAAAAAAAGAGGAACTGGAAAAGCTTACGCATATGCATAGAATTTAAAGTTTTTTAAGAAATACAGCTCTAATATAATAATTTTCTTTCTCATTTATTTCCTGGTTGTCAAACACAGATGTGTAACGATCTATTCCCAATTCTCATCCAAATGCACTTAAAAAGAGACGCGTATCCACTGGATATGAGGAAAGTGATTTAGTTATGCCATTGTTGTCTCCTCCCTTTTCCTTCTTCTCCTACTTTTGCCCTGAATATTCATCAATTGCCTTTTCTGGCTCTATTTTGCAGCTTTATATTATGACAGGTACTGTTCCCTAATGGCACTGTGGCTTTCCTGGTGTAGGTAAAAGGAATAAGCTGGGCTCACCTTTCTCACTGAAGCTTCAGCATATACAGGGAGCCAGCCAAAAAAAAAAAAATTTTTTTTAATCTTATTTAAGGATTCCCCTGGATGTAGGGCTACTGTCCATCACGAGAAACGATTGAAAACTCCAGGAAATATCTGAGCTGATGACCAAGAAAGATTACCTGCTGGTTTGTACCACTCCACAAACCTCAGGGATGAAGAATAACACAAAGGAAGACTAAAGTGCTGCAATGCTCTTAGGGAGGTGTATGATGCACAGTTACTGTGAGTGGTATCTCATCACAAGCATAAGACCCTATTTCTGCACTCGCCACAGGAAACTGAATGGACATTAATATTTACCAGCAACCAAAACACACTAATATGGAAATCCTCAAAAGCGAAGACTTTACACACAAGCAACAAACTAGAGACAGAAAATCTTGACTATTATGTATTTAAGAGTTTCCAAATCTGCTTTAAATGGGAGACTCGGAGCAGGCTTAAATCATGAGTCATGATCATTACATCCATTTCACCTAAAATTACAATAATTACATATATTTTCTGCACTTTTCATTCAGCGTCGATTATTTACACAATGCCTCCTACTGACATTAGCGCATTCCACGTAGGGCTGGGAGTGGGCTCCCCATATATCCTACCCAACACTGCAAGAAGTCCCACTGAAATGCAGTACTCGGAAGACACTTTGCTACAGGCATGGGTGCACTGCTTCAGAAAAAAGAACTCACGGCAACACTCCTAAATAAAACTAGATGGGATTGTTGAAAGTCAGATTATCACACTCTTTTCTCCCCTCTACAGCCCTCCTGGTGACTTCATTTTAAGGTCTTTCTTTAGACCTGAGACTCCCATTGTATTAGTCCTTAATGCTTCAAGCCATTACGCATTGATCCTTTCTGTATGAAGCCCCGGAAATCCTTGCAGAAGGACCCAGATTTAAACAAATGGTTTCAAACACAGCGAAGTAATCTCTGATTTATCTTTCGGTCATAAGCAAGTTGGTCTAAAGCGAGACAGACTGATTTAGTTTAGGCCGTAAAGTCTACTGGCTAGTAAAGTACAAGCAAGACCTTAAAGAAATTACTACATTTTAAGTATTATACCCTACCAGAATAACTGTTTTAGATTACCAAGTAAAGTTAAAAACAAACAACTGAACATACCATTTATTCTGTTTATGCCCTGAATCCAGGTTCCTCCCCCCCTTTTTTTTGCCATGCTTTTCAAGTTCTATCTTTCATTCTTGACAAATTGTTTCTTGTTTCATTAGAAATTTCTATCCAACATAAAGGCTAAATACACTTGAAAAGAAAACATAATTACTGTATGTATTTCATAGCAGAAACTCTTATTCCATGTTTGTACAGCACCTAGCAGTTATACTCAATATGTGTATATTTGCTCTTTAAAATAATCCTCTGTAGGCAGCCACAAGCATCGCATTTGCAGTATGATCATTTTTGTCCTTTAAATAATTAACCCACTTATAACATCACCATACTTTCTAGTGATAATCATGTAATTATTTCCTCCTTATAATATTAACCGTAAGGAAATGCTTTGCTTTGGGCACCTCTCAGTTGTGTTACCTCAAACGCTGACGGATTCTTGGGAGCAAAATGCATTACTATGAATCAACAATAACGCTTCAACTCATTCCCACCTCTGCTTTTAAACGGCACTTGAAAAAATGAAGAATGTGTCTTCTCAGATTATGACATAAGACTTCTGCATGCCATAATATCTGCAAAGATCAGGTAGGTCAGAGACAGAGGTAGACTGGTGGACTGCCACTGCATCGCCAACAAAGGCAATTATCCATCTGAATATTACTATTTTAACTATTGGTAAGACCACCGTTATTCCAGGAACTATTCCTAGAAATAAACGCTTCTCAGCATGGATAACGTATCAGAACCTGGCCCCCAGCCTCCTCTGTATGGCTTCTAAAGTGTAACTCCTGACTGTCCCTGGCAAACAGCACTATGAAAGTAACAGCAGAGCTGTACAAATGCTGTCTCTTTAACTTCACATTCTGCAGCCTGGCTTGGTTCAGGTTCATAAAGGCAACACTTGTGTGTAGATCGAGCAACAATACCTCTCTCCAACATTACCCCTAATTAGCATGTAAAATTCAAACAGGGAATTCACCAGTGATGGGCAGCTTGCTAGACAACAGCCACGTTACTCAAATGCAAGAATTTTTGATATAGAGTAGATTTTAAAACTCAAGTATAAACATGCTGTTCAAGTGACAAACACATTTTATTACTTGAAAAAAGATATTGCCAGATAGCTAAGAGACAGCTTGACAGAGAATTGTTCTAGCGCTAGATTCAGCAAGCTCAAGGTATCATTTCTCTCAATCTAATTTACTTCAATTCACTAAAAAGAGCATGTAAAATTCTAACAGCAAAAATGAAGGAAAAATATGTGAAGATCTAAAGAAAGCAAGAAGAAGTAAAAAGGTATAAATATTTCTTGGCATAACATCAAGGTACTTCACTTGAATTCGATGGGTGAAGAGTGTGGGAGAAAGCGAAGACAGAGAAAAATCTGAAAGGCACAAAGTTATACTCATTCAATTCTTAGAGTTGCAAACTACAAAGCACCAACCACAGCCTCTCTTCCACCAAAACGTATCCTGAACCAAAGTTATCGTGTGTTCAGATAAAACTGTAAGGGTGACTGCATTCGGGCAAGTGAACGGTCTTCACAAGACGCAGGGTTTGAACCAAATTAAGGGGGTGTAAAGTCTTCCCTTGATGAAGATGAAAACTAAATCAGAACCTTACTGAAGCTCTAGAATTGTAGTAAATTTCTTCGTGTTTTAGAATAAAAAAATACCGACAGTGTCTTCGCAGAAAATACGCTTCATAATTCACATGGTTTTAAATAGCCATATTTTGCTTTCCAGGACTTTCTGTAGTGAAGTGCTAGATTTCTTATCGAGAGGCTATGGCAGGAAAGCAGGTTTTCTTTGGGGGTTTTTTTGGATCACGAGACATCTCTTCTTGACAGTGAAAAAGTGGCACAGCCAGGAAAACTACAGTGGAAGTTTCTTCCAATTCCAGTACGAACTGGATTCAAGTCATCAAAATGCATCACATGCATGTTTACAGACATGAAATATTACTGAGAACGGCTGGAGGCAGCACTTTACAACTAGAGGCTATCTACAGGCTCTGTTCTGCTGAAGCATCGAAAACTGCAGCTTTTTAAAAACAGCATATACAGCAGTCGTACTACACAATTCAGGTTCTTTCATTCCTGCAGCAAATGCCCTTTCATTTCATCCTTTTGCCACACAGAAGATTATTTATCTTACATCAAAAATCTGTGTGTCCTTAGTCACGTTATTCTGTAAATCCAGTAAAACCTGTTTACGCATCTTCTAAAAAATTAAAAAAAACCAAAACGCTCATCTACAACTTCCACTGAAACATGCATTTTTTTTGCCCTATTTTTAAAGGGTGTGTTTACTTTGCATCAGCTCCAGAATCAGAAAGACTGCACCTGCGGTGTCACAGCACGGTATCAATCCAAGTCCAGCTGAAAAGCGTGACTAAGTAGTTCAAGCACAGTGCTTTCAGACCCCGACCAGGATCTTCATCTGCTCCCCTGACACGTGGCTGGGATCTCTGCCATCTATTCTACTGTACAATACAGAGAACGGAAACTCCCTTGGGTTTTCTAATCATAATTAGAGGCAATTTTATATGAATGACAGTAACCAAAGTGAATCATTTATCAGCTCCTTCCCCTCCAAGGTTCACTGATCCCATTAATGGCGTTAACACAGGCATTTAATTATTTTCAAATGACATTTGATAACATACAGGACTGACCAGAATAAGTACATACGCTTACAACAGGGAAGTGAGCAGAAAGTAAAGCTAAGCAGGAAGACATATCTTAGTAGGAGAGGTATTCTCCTACTAAGAGACATATCTTAGTAGGAGGTATTTTGTACAAAATAAAAAGAAAGGGTAAGCCCATGCAGCTAGACTGGCGGTCTCATCTCCTATTTCCACAACACTCTGTCTTCATAATGTCATTGCAACAAAAAGTTAATGGAGTCGCTGAAACAGGTCACGGCCGAGCCACACTCAGAGGGCTGCGAAGCACCAAGCCGTGGGTTAACGACTCACTGGGCAAGGCAGCGGAGCGGAGCTGAGAGCTGGCTGTCACGGTCAGGGCGCGCGATGCAGAGCGTGACCAGAAGCTATGTGTTTAGACGGGTGTTTGCTCTGCCTCGGCGGCAGCAGAGCTTGTCACAGTCACCCCGCCGTCTCACTTACTGTCTGGCAGACAGATGTTTCTTCCAAATGATGCAACTGGTTACAGCGCCTTGCTATTTGTCATGCCAGGCAACGCCAGATGCTCTGCCACCAGTTTAGCGAAGAAGGGAAGGAGCCTAACTGACACTTGGCTAGTTGCTATGGATGGTAACTAAGTGACAGCTCAGTGAAGTACAAACTTGAATGAATGAAGTAGCTGTAGTGCAGAGATGGTGGGGAGCAGGCAGGAGATGAGGGCACCCCATGATTGCTGGTCCAGCACAGGGCACTAGGTGAGGAACGAAAGACACTAACTGGAGAGTCATCTTTAGGAGGGTATTTCTTTCTCCTTGCACAGCATTATTCTCATCCTCTGGTTTTCTGATATTTACAGTCAGAAATGTTCCCTCTGGATACAGGACGTTTTTTAGCTGGCTCTCAGAAGTCAATTCAGAAATTAAACATTTGACATATCTGGTTAGTTCTGCTTTCTTCAAGCTTGTTCCCCAAAGAAACTGAGTTTAAACAATTGCAAATAAGAATTGCAAAAAAAAAAAGCATTACTACTTTGTGTAAACAGTGAAGCCTGACAGATGTCCAGTCACAGGTTTCAGTGCGACGGAGTTTCATAATGTTTTCAGACTCCGGAGCAGATATAAGTAGCAGCACTGACTCACCAACATATCTTTTCAGCCTCATAAATGCAGTTCTCAATATATCCATTAGTTACATTCAAGTATTCAGACTTTTTGATTGTGATTAATGCAGTGTTTCGTTCCTTTCAGGAAATTGGAAATTCTGTATACACTTTACCTGTCACTAACCTTTCACAATTGATTTTTTCTGCTCTTGAAATGTACCGCTGGTAGAGTTTACATTAAATTAGAGCAAGATCTTTGTAGCCTGTAGCAAACACAATTTTAAAGCTTTATAGGTTACTCGCTGAAAGGCACCAAAACTAATAGCACATTATCGCTCTTTGGAAAAAACTGCTCCACACAATAAGAAACAATACAAAAAAGACAAAAATTGAAGTTGTCCCCTCTTAAATCCACCCAATGAACTCTGACAAACTTTCTGCATGAGAGACAGGAGAGCATCTCTCAGTTCATTTATGTTTCACTCCCAAATCAAGGCTGCTGCACTTCCTTCTGCACACACTTAAAATTTTAGACCAGGAGTGACATAAGGCTTTAAAACGCTCTGCCTAAGTGGAGAGCGGAGGAGGCTGTTTGGCTGCCTGGCTGTGGCTGCAATTCGCAACAAACAGTTCATGATAAAACTGTCCGCCCTCCCCACATGCTTCTTCTTCCGCTTCTCTTCCCTTCCAGACAATTTCACTTTTCTGGTGAAAGTCCATTTTCGTTATTCTTTCCTTCAGGGCTGATGTTTCACCCTTCCATTGTCTCTGCTACCCAGTAGTGCTCACTAAATGATGGTCTTTCAAGAAAGCTTGAGAGAGCAATGAGTTCAGGTACGGCACTATACATTAAAGGCGACAGCTCTATCCCAGGACAAAACATGACTTCAGTCTTGACTTTGCTCAGTCTCAGCAGCGGAAACGCAGACGGACATACAGGATATACTCTGAGGTACATCTACCCTACGTGCTCCCACCTTCAGGTGGAACTGGAAGGAAGGGGTGATGCAACCCTGCCAATGGGACTGTAACCATAAGACTCTCCTGAAATTGCCTTCCACTTAAATCAGAGACTTAAAAAATGATAAATTATTTATTGTGCCACTAAGGACTATACTATTTAAGCAATGAAACACCACTAAAGCAGTCACACCCATTACACAATAGGATTCACATTCAGGAGAGACTCGTGAGAAATCAACACAAGTGCCTTCAGGAGGGATGGTTGGTATCACTTCCTTAACAAAAAGACCACTTGAAAAGCTCTTCAATGTGCCATAATTAGGACATCTTTTCTCAATATTAAAAATAAGTGTTATCATTCTTAAGAAGCACAAGTTTCCAGACAAAAATCGTATCAACAATTCACCCATTAGCTGCAATACCAAGAACAAGGTGATAACCCAACAGTAAAGCAAACTCTAAACCATTCCATTATAATCACAACCTTTGTACATAGACACTTTTTTAACTTGATATGAAAATCTAATGGTGCTTACTGTGGGGCAATGAAAAGGCAACATAGTTCAACTTATTTCTGTTGTGTCCTCTTGAAAGAAAAGCTCTCCCTAATAAAACAAAGATGTAAAGGCTTTTTGGAGTCTAATGCCACTTTGAAGTTTGTCACTGTGTACCATCAAGTATGCAGCAGTCATCTACCAGGACATCAGAAAGTTGAATTTAGGTTGTTAAGTGCAAAGACCCTGCTCTCTTGTATGCCTGTGCATGCCCGTGTAGCACACAGCACCATGAGGTTCCATCCCTGACAAACAGTGACACAAAATCATGCAGCACTCTCTGCAGACTCCAGAAAAAAAGAAAAAAAAAATCTTAAATTGATATACATTCATTGCTCTTATATATGAGCAGCATGTAGATTTTAAAACTCTGTTCAGTGGTACAGATGGAGTTCGGTTTGGAAAAGCAAGAAGCAATCTGCGCTCCAAATTTCCATAGGTGTGGGGAGAAAAATGTACTGATCAAACACTATCGGTCTCTTACACAATTTCAGAGAGCTGGTACATGCAGGTATGATTATTTATTCAATAAATACAAGAACATATCTAGAACTCAACTTCCTTTGGAAATACATTCTTCTGTGTTAGCAAAACGTCTTTCAGTCTTTAGCAAAACAATTTGACAAGTATGATTCTGAGCTCAAATCACAACACAGACTTTAGGTCTTTCCAATTAGAGAAGACATTAGAGAACTCATTAAACACAACCAAAGGGGTTTTTTCTATACTGCACAATAACTACATAATCTAAATTAGAAATGCTGAATCATCATGAAATCTGTATTTTACTTTCCAAAATCAAAGGGCAAAGTACCAGCCCACATTTTATAGTTGTATTGATTACAGTTGATTTTTGACTTTGAGCCTACAACATTGTAAAATAAAACCAGAGGAAGCTTCTTAATTCACCTCATTATAAAATAAAACCAAATGCTTGATTAATATACTATTAATATCACTAACTCTCTTTTTCTAACAGCGCTCCTCAATACATACAATACGGATGACATGAAACATGACCTCAAGAAGATACATATGTCTACATTATGGAGACACACATTTGCATTTATACTCTAAAACTTTATTAAAACGTAATCAATTTTGAAGTTGAGATGTAATACATCTAATTAAAAATATGTCAAAATCAAATTAGTATTTTGAGAAGTTTCTAGTTGTGTAATATTTTGTACACATAATAAGATAAAGTTTTGGCTGAAAATCTATCAGAAATTAAAGGCTTTAGTAGTTAAAAGAAAATTAATTGATACAAGTGATTTTAACAATTTGAAACTTTATTTCATGTGCAACATTTTCAAGTTTCAGTAAAACTCACTGAAATAAGATGAATAAGATACACATAAAAAAGCAGTAAAACTTTTTTTTTTCTTTAAATAAGTCAGTAAGAACTTATATTACATGCAGAAATAACCCACATTCTCTACCAGGACAATAAAATGATGGCAATTTTCCTAAAGTACTCTATAGTCATGTTATGAAAGAATACAAGTAGAAAATCGTACTCAGCATTTTCACACATGCTCCTTTCCTGGACAGAGAATAACTCCTCACAATTTTAATTATATAATGTAATACAAGCTTAATATTCTGCATTTTGAAAGGAACTAACTTTGTATATTAATATGTCTGATGTCCAGTAGATGGCAAAGTATAAGCAACCATCACCTTTAATCTTCTCAAAACTTGCTTAATTTAACCCCCAAAGTATATTTCCTTTTCTTTTACTTTCTAGCCTCCACTTTCTATTTCATCAGATAGCAGGATTAGCTTTACCTTTTGGATGTTTTCTGTACCTTATCTGCTTGAAAGACAATTTCATCTTCATCAGTTCTTGATACAACAAAGCACAATAATGTTAGTATCCTTTAAATAGTCCTTTGAAGACAGTTTCTTCACCACTGAAATTTTTTTCTCCAAGAGCATGCTGCTGCTACTGTTCCGAAATTTGCCAGCACATGTTAGCATACTGTGTACAAAAATCTCTTAGCAACAATATCTTAGTGTCTAACATTTTCCTTCTTCCAAGTATGATTCATGAAGCCATCTGTAGTCAGATATTGACATGCAGTACCTTAAAATAGATACCTTACATTTGCTCAACAACTAGTTTTAGCATCTGAAAATATAAATTATGGGAAAGGGCCAATATTTCTTTGAGGCTCTTCATCATTCCCTTGATCATTTTAGCACTGTTTAAACAAAGGCTTGCCACGACCACTTCGCCTTAGTATTAAGGTCAAAGCACTCACACTTTGCACAGCGTAGCGGGAGGCAGCTTGGCTGTGCTGGGTGCAGTCCCTTACATAAGCCCTCCAAGCAATCTCGACGGCTTCCCTGGCTTTGAGACCACCTCACACTGGTACCCGGGCAATTTTTTCATAGCAGCCAATGACTAGGTTGTTAAACTTCACGTATTGCTACATGCAGCACTAAGATCTAAGCGTTCTCCACATTCTTGGAGCCTAAGCCTCGTGGAAAGTGCCCTGCAATGGGTGGGAGAAGGTCCATGTCCCAGCTGGGCAGCGACAAAGAGACTTCTGCAGCAGCCGCTACTGTAGGGGCTTCAACAAAGTCTCGTACTCTGCTCAGGGAACAGAATAAAAATCACAACCACAGTCTCCCCAGCACTGCTTTTGCCTCCCAAAACTCTTGCGAAGTTTTCGCTCAGAAGAGAAAGCATCTTGTTTTCAGCTAATTGCATTAATTGTCTATTAGTAGCTAAAGACTTTGTGTAACTCAAGTTATTTGTTGCAATGCAGTGTGCAACTTCCTAGAACTTAAAAGAACAGCACAGTACTAAAATCGGAAATGTTAATAAAAAATAATTATATTCAGTAGAATAGATGATACAGAAAGATTCAGCAGCATGGCTTTGAAACAATCCTAACCACGAGAACACAGTTTCACCCCAGTGAAATCAAACAGACTTTTATCCACTTCAAAGGAACTAGGATTTTACCCTAAATATTTTTGAGCAACTCCTTTTTTTTAAATAAGCAAATATACAACAATGTGCATCCAAATACACCGTATGTATTTAGCTGAGTACTATCAAAAAAGAACACTGCAAGCGTAACAGTCCTGGCACATATTCTTTACTAAAATGCTGGTTTTGCTTGCAAGAGATTTTACAGCCCCTGCGGGTCTTCTGAAATGCACTCAGTAGCCATGAAATGGTGCCAGAGCTGACTAGCTTAGTGAAATCAAGCCCAAATTAAGAGAAGGCTATCATGCTGAATGACCTCCTTTTAGTCTCTTTATGTCCTGCAGTGCTGTCTTAGCAGGACTCTGACCAACACCTGAAATGCCTTTAGGCAGCCTGGTTCATTTTCCAGTAACCTTAGTATGATCCAGAAAGTAGAACCTGCATTTTATTTTACATTGTCCTTTCATGAACATGCAAAACTGCATTCTTAAAACTTAACTACTCTTTTTCTTGAATAAGCCACGACTGAATACCTTCCGATTAAACTAAGCCTGCATGGACACCAAGAGCTAAAATGTAAGTTCTTTCCTCCCAACATGCAAGCAAATCACTTCCTAAACCATCTCGCTCTCTCGGCTTTGAAATGCAAACCCAACTCCTATGACAAAAGGATCTGTTGTTATGCAAGAACCAGCTTGCCAGAAAGCATCAAACTGAACACACGGGCAAGGCGACGAAAGTTACCGCAAAACATGTCAGGAAGCAAAAAAGGAACACGCAGGCAAATTCATTCCAGGCACAACTTTGTTGCTTCATGGCATTCTCTTATTTCCTCTTGTTTCTTTAGATAAGAATTCACTAAGATTTTTAGGTTACCCTACTTTGTGTAGATCGTATTAAGCTTCCTCCATGGTCGCTGAATACATTAGGAAATTTAATGTCTATTTCTATTCTAGAAGTAGATTAGAAAAAATTACTCTTCTTTCTGCTTCTCTGCTAAAATGCCATCTAGCAAGTCATTCTCAAGTAAGATGTGTTTTTCTGCATTCGAGTTTTAATAATTAATATGGAAAAGAAAAAGCAAACAGTGTGATACACGCACATTTACAATTACAGACTCATTCCACGGGAAAATCTAGCTCAAGCTGGAAAGAGCCATCAGAAGCCAGTTATTACATAATCCTCATCACTGCTACACGGGCGAGCAGCAATTGCAAAGGAGTATTTACTAAAAGCAGATGAAGCCAGGTTGCAGCATCAGATGAATCAGATAAGACACAGCCAGTAATAAAATTGACTTAATTTTCTCACACCCCCCCCAATAATGTGCTAAATCAAAAAGCCATGAAATCCAGTCTTCTTCAGTAGAACTCTTTTATAAAAAGATGGAGAAAGTGTGCTATTTGCTAGATTTTGCTGTCCTTGAAATTACACTAAATGTTGGGCTATACAGAAAATTCAGCTAAAGCGTGTATAGGTCTGTGGTGTTGTGGGGTGAAACTTCCACCTCTGCAGGCAGTCCTACCTCACAGAACAGCCAAGATCTGCTATATTAGCAGCTTCTTCCCCAAACACTTCAAGAAAAACGTCTTCCTACTCGCAGCAGGCAGTAGATACTGCCCACTACTTCACAGTAAAAACTGTTTATGGGATTCAATTCGGCAAACACTTGATAATACCGTGTTGCTTAAACTGCTAACCTGAATGGCTGAAAATGCTTTTTAAAAGCCTTTTAAAATGCATTCGGTTAATCAAATACTATGCTTATTTTACCCAATACATTTGGTGGATTTGTTTCAAATCCTGTGGGTTAACTACAACAAAACCTTTGGAAAAAGCAGTCTAGTGAAAGTCAATGCCAGTAACATACTCTGATGAAGACAGACACGGGACAGCAGCGTATGCCAACTGCTTGTCACAAATGTTCTCTCCAAATGGCAATGCAAGAAGATGCTAAGTCTGTCCTAGAGGTATAGATCCCCCATTTTTACAAGCAACAAGGACTTGCTCAGATATTGCCAGAAAACAGCCCGTATAGTCATGCAAAAGCAAGAGATCATGCCACCACATCATCCGTCCATCAGAACTGTCATCATTCATCTGTACTTGGAGGCCTGAAGTGGCCACGAGTGCCACTCACGGGCTGTGCTCAGCCCTGCATGGACACAAAATAAAAATCTCATCGCTGCCCAGCAATAAGTTTTAAGTTCAGAGAATCATAGAATGGTTTGGGTTGGAAAGGACCTTTAGAGGTCATCTAGCTGAACCCCCCTGCAGTGAGCAGGGACATCTTCAACTAGACCAGGCTGCTCAGAGCCCCGTCCAA
>Ga0181612_114006_pt1 | contig 21943 bp, 14 predicted proteins | sample HoacroProtozoa21_FD_119630 | JGI IMG/M metagenome (GOLD analysis project Ga0181612, IMG submission 119630) | Hoatzin crop microbial communities from Cojedes, Venezuel. Combined Assembly of Gp0051906, Gp0051904, Gp0051908
AAAGATTGCCTCCAAGCCAAACCATTCTATGACTATGTTTTCACAGTTGGGATCTCAAGCTTCGAAAGAGAAAAAGATCCCATATTTATTGTTACTATTTAACTACTTTTTTTTTTACTGAAATACAGCAACAATAAAAGTCAGTTGAAAATACTGTGTATTTTACAGATATCTAAGTTTTGGTGTGTTTTTCTGTGTGTGGATCTGACGAATTGCAAAACTCATTAAAACAGACAGAGCAATTGCAGCATCTGAAGAAGAGTTGCATTTACCTTAAGTAAACAAGATTACTAGGCAGCTGTTGCAGAATAACCCGCGATCTCCAAAGAATAACAACTCTCACTATTTTAGGAGAGCATCTCCTTCCCACACTGAGATGACCAGTTTTGTGACTGCCTCTTTTTTTTCCTTTTCAATATATAAACAATTGCTCAATCAAGAGCAAAAAAATTCATCCCCTCTGACTCTGGGCACAAAGAGAAGCAGCAGCAAAACTAGGCAGCAACGCCTTCCTTCCCAGCAAAGGGAAATACATGAAGTGGGGCAGAAAGGATCTTGAAATGTCCTCCACCTCAAACTCTGGTCCCAAGGCAGGATCAAATCTCCCTGAGCCAATCCTGACAGAAGTTCGTCTATTTTTAAAAAATTCCAGTGACAGACATAAATAGTACCCCTAAACAGTTTACACCACAGCTTCACTGCTGCCACCCTTTAAACATTTAATCTAAATCTCCTTTACCAAAAATGTGAATTCTCAGTACTTGTCTCAATACTTCCTTAGAAAGAGGCTCCACTAGTGGAAAGGTTACCTTGCATGTCTCTGCTATGACACCATTATTCCTACACCAAAGTGTATTTTTCATCACTGCGATCACACTACAGCCTTGTACCATTTGCTTCAGTAACTGTTCACTACCTTATCTACTTAATCAAAAAACAGGAAAGGACATAAATAAACTTCTTGCTCTGTCCTAATACCAACATCTAATATTTTATGAACACCAGACTGCATCTGCAGGTCAATAACAAAAAAATTCCAAGAACACACTTGACTCTTCTGTCAGTCTCGTCTTTGGAATTACCATTTGCAGCTTTAATTCTTGCTACAAGAAATCACACAAGTTTCAGTCCAAACTAAACAGTTGAAACAGATTAAAATGCAAGGGCTTGAGCCTAGTAATTTGAAATTAAGAGCTCCATCAGTCCAACATGAAAGGAGAAAGGGTTCAGCAATTTACATGATCAGGACCAAAAAATAACATAAAACATACAAAATTATATTTTTGGAAACAAATATAGCCACATTCCAAGATTTTGCTCATAAAGACTATTTTATAATCCTCTGTTCCAGCTTTTCAACTCTGTATGAAAGAGTAAGAAGAACTGCTAGTTGCCTATTTCAAGGTCAGACAATGTTTCCAAGTTTCATGGTAGTTATTGAATACTAGGAAGGAAAAAACAGCAGCCTTGCATTAGAATTGTCACCTACGCTAAAGCGACAATGAATTTACTGTATGTTAAGCCATTCATGTACTGTCATCGTCCCTACGAGGCAGGCAGGAATCCCAGAAAACACTTAAAACTACCAGAGCAGCATGTTGGGTTCCCCGCTGTGACTGGCTGGAGATGCTCCCTACCTACAGCTCACGCGTCCCAGCCAACGCTGGGGCCCCGTTACCCAAGGCTGCCCTTCCACAGTCCCCCAGGGCTGCCGAAGCCAGTCTCCACAGCCAAGGTGACTAGCGAGGCCTCTAGCAAATCCCCACCAAACCGAGCACAGGGGAGAGCAGATGATGACTTTTTTGCACAGCAAAGAAAAGGAAAAACAGCTTGAAGAAGGCAGATTGCCATGAGGAAATGCAGATAAACACAATCAAAGAAAAGAAATTAGATCTTTACAGTGGAATAAGGTAGTTCAAGGGAACAGTCACCAGCCTGAGAGTTCGTACCAATGAAATGGTATCAATTTTACAGCCATGTCAAGGCCTCTGCTGCCAGAGGGGCATCACAGACACCAAGTCTGAGCCTCAAGGCAAACGTTCCAGGATTCAGGCCAGAAACTGCCTGAAAGCTGCTCTATCCAAACCTGAACACGGTCAAGTCTGGATCACCTCACAGCAGTCTGACGTGTCCCTTGAGCCAATATGGGAAAACTGCACTTCAGGGATAAGCAAAATTTCATCCAAAAGTACATTAAAAATATCTGTTATGAACATAAGATATAAAACGAAATCAAATCAGAGGAAGAAAAATGTCTGTGGTTTACAGAAAGATGAACAAGAAAGGCACACCTGCAGCACCATGTAAACCAATTACTATCCCATACCAAAAACTCATCGTCTCCCTCCAATTCTGGACTGCATTTCTTATAGCAACCTTAAGCCCTGAACTCACCTGCCTAATTCTCTATAACAAAGACCAACAATGTAAGCCATAAATCTGCTCCCACTGGCAATCAACCACCTTCACGGGTACCACACAGGATTTCTGCATTGATTCCCACTCTGCAGCGTGCAACCAACTGCACCTATGAAGCAGGTCCAATTTTTCATTGTTCTGGAGCTGTGAGCATTGACAGGCCTCATATTTTGGAAGTATCCTTCCTGTATGGCCCCCACACGGAGCCAGGATCCGCCAGTGGCACCTCGATTCGCAGTATGGCATTCAGCCACTAGATGTCTGTGTCATGTATCTGTAACTCACCCCTGGTGCTGGCACAAAGCTGGAACTCCGCCTGGACAAGGTCCTGTGCAGCCTGCTGTAGGTGACCCTGCTTCGGCAGGAGGGTTGGACTAGATGACCCACAGAGGTCCCTTCCAACCCCTACCATTCTGTGATTCTGTGATTAAGTAGCAGTCTAGTCTGCTTGTAGACTGGCATCTTAAAGACGCAATGATTACGTGATCTGCTTGCAGACTGGCATCTTAAAGACGCAATGATTACGTGATTGTGCTGGTTTTCTGTCTGTTACACCTCTCGCTAATATCCACTAATCAAACCAGCTGATTAATTTCAATCAAGTCTGAAAACCAAGTACAGGTCTCAAAGATGATTATCTTTATAGGAACTTTATTAAGATGCAGAAAACGACAGCCGGTGTGAGAGAGTTCTGAATTAACATCCTCACCGAAGGAAAGCAAATCTCAGCCTGTGCACACACCCTGTTTGGTGGCAGCCAGCGATGCACTGGCAACCCAATCAGAGTATCCACGGCTTCACACAGAGTATCTGGCTTTCTCTGCTCTGTTGAGAGCAGGGCACAGAAATCAGGCTGATTGCTGAGGGCTAGGAGGGTGAAAATGCAGGTAAGACACATAGGGGGAAAATATATGTCTCAGATTTTGTTAAACTGAATGGTTACAGAAGGTATTGTTCTATATCTCTAACCGCAACTTTCTTTAATAAATGCCTCCTGATTAAGAAGAACTCTAATCTCACCAATCTTGACAACTACGAGCTAACAGAATATATGACCAAACGAAATAAACCAAGCAAAAATAGGGACAGACTTATAAACTGAGTATGGAAAATTCAGAAGTGAATTTCAAACCTGCAATGAGGGCAGAAACTCAGACAGACAACTTCTTTTTTAATTTTGTGAAATGAAAAAGATTCACTCTCTGTTGATGTGTGGCAAAGACTCTGTGCTTCCAGCCAGGGCCAGGGTGCTCAGAGACCTAAAGAAAAACTGACAACTGCCTATGGAGAAACTTTAAAACAATAACTTCTAAAATTTAATAAAAATACAACAAACAAGCAGTAGCTTGAGACATTACTAGGCTGTGTTTGAATTTGCTTGTGAGAATGCTTCAAAAATACTCATTAGCCGTAATTAATGGCATTAGTGGCATGGATTGGTTGTACTTTTCAGGATCTCATCTCAGAAAAATACTGAGCAGGAGGTAAAACACTGCTTCATCCCAAGTTAACGTAAGCAGTGAGCAAAAAATATTATTCCTACTCGGGAGGGAAGCGGTCAGTCTGAACTCACCCAACAGCTGTCTTCTTCCTAAGTTCTGCCACCATGCTTGCACCCTTTCTGCAGGAGGATTTTAAAGGTAAAGAAAACAAACTACATTTTTCCTCTGGTTTTGGTGCTGCCAAAACAAGTATGTAGAGAAGATTTTGTCACCACTCTGTTTGCAGACTTAAAGGTGAAGATGGCACAAAGGCCAGACAATCCTAAATGTAAAAATTAAGCAGGGAACCGGAACACAGCTGTCCTTCTTCAGGCCACATGCTATCTTTTCTGGTCTGTCTTGTGCTGGCAGTCCCCCGTGTAATGACACTGAGCCACTTGACCTGAGTCTCTGGCAGACAAGTCACTACTAGACCAGAGGGTAAGAGGCAAACCCTCCTTATGTCATTTCTATGAAATATGAAAAGCATTTAAAAAAAAAAATCAGATCAGACATTCAACAAAACCACCGAGTAGTACCCACCATGATGAAACAGAAAAACTAAATTTAGAATGTCCCATGTGTGTAGGAAAGTCATAAGTCTAAGAGCAGTGACTTGAAAGGAATGCAGTACCATGCCAAAACCTTGGGAAGCAAGAGAAGAGCCGGAGCATTTACCACATTAATGGAAAAACTAATGTCCTCACAGCTCCTGCATAAACTCACACCAGATCATCCCACAGGTGTAGCAGCATTGACTTCAAAACGTGAAAGCCACAGAAGTTCTAATTCCGACTGAGGATTAAATTGGACTTCTTATGCCAGTAACACGTCAACATGACAACAGACACTGCAGAGGGCCCAGAGGTTAAATCAAGGTCTTGTCCACTCTGCAGATTAATGACCTTGTATCTGGAAACACTGCAATGCCTTCACAATCACTGTGTTAGCTTCAGACTCCTTTGGCTGCATCAGATTTTAAAGTTCAGCTCTCAGTGCCGATGATCAGCTGCTGAGTTTCCAAATTGTAAGTGCCTTACAGCCTGGTGAGACCTTTCTGCCTTGGAGATAAAAAGAAAATCAACTGTCCCAGCAGGTACTAAAATACTACAGTGCCCCTTACAAGATCTTCCTGCTGTTGCCAGCAGAAGGGAACCGTGCCCTGGTCCCTCTCCTCCTTGCAGCAGCTGCCGTTGCATACGGGAAGCACTGTGGCACTTTGGTTTTGACAGTTCATCCAGCATCCTTGGAGCACAGCCCTGACAAGATATTCGAACATTTTGGCGGGATTCTTTGGAAAGAATCAAAGGAAAACTGAAACAGACTTTGAACTTTGCCAGCAACGGAAATTGTAGATGCACACCAACGTTCTGCCATATTTCTTGCTTCCTCTCTCTCGCAGCAGCTGATGGATCACTGCATAAACTACTGGAAGTAATTGAGCGAAAGGAATCAAACCTTCCTGTGCATCAGGCATGAGGAGGATTCATACTGTACTGAGGATGAGAGAAAAGCACTCAGATGACTCAGGCGTCAGGATCTCTTCCTAATTATTGTGGTATTTAAAGAGGAGAAATGTGCAGCTCTCAAACTTGATTCTGCCAAAAGTGATATGAAAATGAAAACCCTCAGAACAGAAGAGTGCCATGACAATGTGACCTCTGGAGAAAGAAAAAAATTCTCTGACCAGGATTTTGCAGAGGCTTAGATTGCAGGTGACTCTTAAAATGGTGACTGTTTTTGCAGGATCGGCATTAATTGTGAAAATTAACTAGCTCTTCTGTGATTTTATTCTATACATGCCAAGAAAAGAACAAAATATTGATTGAGTGAGCTGCAACTTTTATTTACATAACGATCTGATTGCCAGGTTCATTCTTATGCAAAGCAGAGAGAGAAAGCTCTTTCAGCAGGCATTTTAAAAAGATCAGATCTAAAAATAACACTGTGCTTCAGCTTTACTTGTAAAACGCCTGAGAGTGCATGCCCATGTTTCCATCTTCCATAGTCACTACGAAACGCAGGAACTAGATCGAGGAAATCCCTGCAATTTCCATTGACTTCAAACGGGAGATGAGTTTGCTCAGAATTGCAACACAACTCACCCCAATGCAACAGCAGTATGATGGAAACAAGAAACTAGTGTCCATTTCTGATTCTTGTGAAGGAACACCCCAAAAAAAAATCTCCCGCTATATCGTTCTGAGTGTGTAGTATTTTTTCCCCATACATGCACTCCTGCGAAGATTTGAAAGCTTTTATTTTTTTAGTGCTGTCTCCAGGTCCTTCCTTGCAGCTACTGTATCACACCACATCTTTTTGAAGTTGTAAAAATCAAATGTGTGTGCTGTATTGGATCAATGCCAGCAGGAATGACCTAGCAAAGTCATTTTTACAGGAGATCTGTCCCCTCGGGAATGGAAGCAAATTGGTGGCCTCTGAAAGGCAGAAGATCAGCTGCCTAAGCCCTCGTCTGTGAGAAACAAGCACACCTGATGAAACGATGAGGGAAAGCACATCTGCATATAATATTATCTGTTCAGTAAAGAGTCAGACATAACTTTTTGATAAAAAAGGCTACCTCCATTTACTAGCTTTTTGCATTTAATGCTTTTCAAAAACAGAATACTGCCTTTTTCATTACAGCTATGCTGGGAGAAGCATGCAACCTTGTGTGATGAGACAAAACTGACCAAAAACCACATCTCCAGACCAAAAAGTGCCATGAAGAACCTTTACTATTTTATAAAGCTAGTCCTAGGTCACTCTTAGCATACATCCATATGCACATTTCATATCCTTGTTCCTATCTGGCTATTTACAAAATCCCATTTCTTTCTCCAACAGCCAGTGCAGCACAAGGCAGCACACAACAGAATGCAATTCTGGAATAATGGTATAATTCTACTTTCCCTGGGGGATTTCTTTTTTTTTAATTGTTAGGCCCCAGAACAGAGTGAAAAATCTCACCATCATTACTTCCTTGCAAACACTTCTGCTCATTTTGAAAAAGCCACAACACATTTCAGTGCAGAGTAAAAACTCAGTACTAAGCAAGTGAAATAAATCCTTGGGAGTAAAACTGTTGCTTTCTAAAAGCTCTCAGTGAAGCATTTACTGACTAAATCTGGTATGAGATCTTTAAGTCCTTACTGGATACAGAAGGCTGTCTGGGAATCTGCCATTCCTCTACATAAAAAGAAAATAAGTGCACCCAGAAGTAAGTCTTTGTAGCCAGGAACAGCCAGGCATACTGCAGTGCAGGCTTCCAGAACATCTGCTCTACAAACCTAATTATCCCTCCTTGCACAGATGCAAAAGCCATCTGAAATGCTAGCACCTGAGACATGGAGATCATTTTAAGTCCCTTTAAAATGGACTTTAAAAAAAAATACATACAGAAATATTTCTGTAAGCTGATGCACATTCTGTAAATCAACAAAACTGATTCCAGTTCATTATAATATCAGGTAAGTCCCATTCCCACAGCTGTCCCATATTGGGTATTTACTCTTACTGCTCCTTAGACTCTGTCCTCAGTGGGATGGTGTGAAACTGTGGTACTACAACCTACTACACTACAGCCAGTTTTCCAGTGATTTGGCAGCTCCTTTTGAGGCCAGAGTGTAACAAACTTCGTTTAGTCTTAACCTGCAGTAGAAATGCCCAAGTCCTAAAATCTAGATAAGAACATCATTTCCAGAGGGAAATGCTAAATTAAGTTCACCTTCTATTAGCTACAAGGGCACTAGTCCAGCTACCGGTGGCCTTTTTATTTGCAGATTCCTTCCTGAGAACAAATTACAAGTGAAATTTGAGAGAAGTTTTAAATGGGTTTACTTACACAAATGTGGCAGGGAAACGTATATAAATGAGGCTGAGATGTGGCTGTACAAAGACAGACGGATTAAACCATTTAAGAAACAGCATCCACAAATCTCTTTTCTCAAGTGAAGCCATCTTTCTCTTTGTCTCTCAGGAACTTTATTTCATCTCATTGCTCTTGGATTTTCACTAACAGTCAAGCGGCAAGCTGCCAAATAACTCGCAGCTGGCTAAAAGCATGGTCACCTACAAGCTAACTGATGCCACAAAACTTCCCTCCGGGATGCCATCTGGGTTGCACTCAATATTCTTACTGGATTCAGAAGTCCCTCCCTCTAAACTTGAAAGCTGCTTCTCTTGACCAAATGCCAATTTGCTGATTTTGTTTGCAAGCACACGTGTTTTAACTAAACAGCAGCACCAAGCTGCTATTTCACTCTTTTGACCATGTATCGACTGCATTATTTTACAAAAACAAACTATTTCCCTGTCTCACAAGTAGGTAAATTGGGAAAATGCGAGCTGAAGGGACTTGTCAATGCAAACTTAGAAAGGCACAAATATAAAATAAAAAGGCATTTTATACCAAGTCCCTGCCCCTGCCTCAATAAATAGCCCACATGTTAAAAGAGCTAAGTACCCAGCATCTCTTGATTGCTGTAATGAACTTCTAGTTTTCATTTAAAAAAATAGGGCATATACTGAATAACCTAAATATTACTTTTGGGGCCTATTTGCCCCACTAATAGTCAAATGGGTAAGGTAGGCATTTTTATTTTCCTGTTGCTACTTACTGCAGCAGAACAACACCTTACTGACACACAGTTGCACCCTTCCAGTTCTCTGCATTGACAGCAATAGTTTTCTGTACGCAAAGCCAGTTCCACAAGCAATAGCAACAATAAATCAATGCAAAGGTCTCCTGCTTTCCTGTCATGTATCTACTGCTTGGCAAGCTTCAGTAACTGTGGTGTCACCCCATCAGACCCAGTCATGAGATGGGCAAAGCCACTCACCTTTACAGCACGACAACTGGCATCAAACTAGCATCATCTGACCCTGGAAGGGAGTTCTCCACTCCCAAAGAACTGGTGAGGTCTACGTGATGCAGAACACCCATCACAATTACTGTCAGCAATCTGAGGCTAAGGAACAGGCCTGAGCACAAACAGCTCTTCATTTCCAGATGAGGACCTCCTCTGATGACATCTGAGGTTAAGTTTACACAGTTTCTTTGGGTGAGGAGGGGAGAACCTGCCACAGAGCCTGTCGAAGAAGGGACATGTTTTGTCAAGCTTTCAGCCTGTCTCTCCTATCACATCCTCCTTCTGCCCTTTATGGGTTCTCCTCATTGGGCATATTTTCTCAACAGGTATCATAAGCTCCATTTATTAAAACCACAAGGCATGGCTGAGTTTCCAGCTGACCTTGTGCATGGGTCTCATTCTTAGCCCTGTGACGTTTTATTTCTCTTTAGCTTCCTTGTCTTGCCGTGTCTGAGCCCAATCAGGCAAGCTTATGCTACAAGCTCGCTGCACCAAGGCAGGCACCTTTCCAGTGAAGAACTGCAGTCATAACTGTCCAAAGCACCCTTCAGCAGGCCTGGCTCTCACTTGCACGTTCCCCCAGAAAACAGCCCCTGAACTTTGTGATACAATAGATTTGGTAGGACTGAACCACGGTTACCTGCTCTTCATCCAGAGGAGAGACAGCATGCTGGAAAACGCAAAGGCAGTATATTTGACTCACTTTTTCAGACATCATGCTGTTTAAACGAAAGTCCCACCTAGATAAAGCTCATCAAAACAAACCTCCGTCAAGTTCATACACTTATGAACAAGTGCTCACCAGGGATAGAAACACAGAGTGCCTACTCACATTTGGCAATTCTGCCTGGCCACTTCGTGCAGTCAAACTAAAAATCTAATACTCTGGAAGTGTTTCGGTATCCATATGTTACTGGAAAATGCTATTAATATTAGCTGAGGAATGGGTACGGAAAAAGCAGGATGTAAGTTACAATACTGACGTAACAGAATTAGAGAGGTTTATAATGACTCACTGAGTACTCACACAGCAACAATAAACTCGCTTTGAACTCGCCAAGAGTTCTGCTGTGCAATCTAATTGCCTGCAGCTCAGCAGGAGAAACAGTCTCTCCAAATGGTTCAGGGTTTGAGTGGGGCTTTTTTTTTGTCAGTTGAACATAATGCATACTATCTAAAACAGAACAAGAACTTAAAGGTTTCTTCATAAGTGGATTAAAGCAGTAATACTGAGGCTTTCAAAGCCATATTCAGGCCAGGATACAAGGCTGTCAGAAAGGACAAGGAGCTTTGACTGGGGATACTCAGCCTAAGTGGTGGTAGGAGCATAGCCTGCACACCACTTTGTGGGACTGAGAAATGCTGCCCATGTCACTCGGGTCCATCCCTGCTGTGACAGGTAAGGCTGCAAACTGTGGACCAAGCCTGGAGAAACCTCAGCTCCTGCGATATTCATTGCCTAGGGCAGGGTGAACACCAGGTGCACTGGCAAATCAAAGCGACTGTGAGGATTTTCCTGCCAAGTTCAGGCTCTCAATACAATTTGAATACTATGCAATTCCCTTGAGATTTCCTGCTCTTTTAGCCTTCCTGTGTGAAAGTTCAGACCTCTGCACTACACCTATTCCACACTGAGAACTCTGGGTCTTTCTGCTCCAAAAACCAAAGAGACCTGAAGTTTAGCACATGAAGAACCTGCTTTAGCTGTAGGAGCAACACACCATCTGTTGGGGTGAGCTTGGCCGCTTCCACAAGAGAGCAGAGCTGTAAATGCAGACTAAGCAGCCTACGAGCAGGCAAGGGGGCAATTTTACAGTCTCCAAACTGAAAGCAACATCATTCTTCAGCTATGGATATCACAAACTAAAACATGCCTGTGATTGATCTTCCCTTCAGCGGGACACTGGAGAACACAGGCAAAAGAAGCACTGGATACAGACTGAATGAATAGTCAATAAAATATGGATGGTTTCTATTTTCATAGCTTGCCTATGGCAAGTCCTCACACAGTGATGTAGCTGGGGATGCACGAGATCAGGAACAGAATGAAACTGTACTTTCTCTTCCAAGACAGAACTACAGGGGAGTTAATCCTCACTTGGAACAAAACAGTGGTCCAAGCCTAGAAACTGCTGTCCCCCTCATCGAGTCTATTCTGCACATAACTAGGTAGGAACTGACAACTTGACTCTGATCAAGGAGTAGTCATCAAACATCGTGCCTCCCCAGCAAGCCTGCTCTTCTTCCTGCACACCATTATTCCTCTCTGCAGTACTGCAGAAACCACTTCAATCTGTACCATTACAGAGCACGCATCACAGACCAGGACTGGACCTTGATTTTTTGTACATCCACAATGATGCTTCATACACTTCTGGAGGCTAAAAGAAAACAGGGCAATACCCTAGTCAAAACTGCTGCAGAAAACATTTTTGTGAACAAAACAGGTCTGAAACCACTGACATTTGAGTTTGGAAAGGTTCCTCATAGTCAGCTGTGACTGTTTATAATTGTGGAGGACAAAAGATCCCTTGAAACATCACTTAAAAATGTGATGTTTCATCCAGCACATTCCCCCAACAACACTGCTCCCCTCACAGTTATTTCACACTGCTCACCTCAGGAAATGAAACGTACTTGAGGCAAAACTCTGCCTGGACGGGAGATGGTGGCCCTGCATATGCTGGAGGAGCGCCTGTGAGCACAGCTACATGCATACAGCCCTGCAGGTGTAGCAAGGGCAACCAGGGCTCTTCTCTCAGCTGAACCTCACCGACCACACAAACCTGTCTCCTTTCAGCCCTTCTGGGCCCACAGCAGCAGTTTTTCAGCTAAGAGCCATCAATCTCAACAGAGCTATGCCAGCAGGTAGAAGGTCAGGCCTGTGCTATGAAGCTACAGGGCCAAGCTGTTACTCAGCAATCTGAAATAACAGATCAGCATCTCCTCAGAGGCTCCTGCAGCAGCAAGATCAGGCCAAGCCATCACGCAGACAAGATGTTTTCTTCCTTCAGATTTCAACATCAGGGAATGGTGCTGTCCATAGATTAAAGTAATAAGGAAACCTCACCAAACGCCGCAGTTAATTAGAGCAGAACACACAGCAAATATCTTTCTGAAATCCCAAGACACTCATCGTTTAATATTTTGATTTTTAATATTTCAGCATGAGATCCTCGATCTTTCAATTCATATCCAATGAGAAACATAATTCTCTCACACACACAGAGCGTGCTACGAGGCATGAATCTTCTCCTTCCCATCTAGTCGTGACAACTTACGCAATGTAAGACAGTGAAACCTGCATCATTCTTGTATGTCAAATTGCTGCAAAAATCTTTGCTATTATAAAAGCAGAGAAAAAACCCAACACAGTAACAGATAATCCCAACTGATCACTGTAGAAAAATGACATTTACACATGCCCTTTTTCTATATTAAAGGTCAAGTTGATGCACCAAAAAGCTTTGTCTGCAGGAAATTCACCCCTAACCAGCTCAAGGGGAGATGACACCAGCTTTCAGGTATACCACGATCACTAAAAAATGACCATAATTTTTAAAGAAAAGCTTCAGGGAATTTTGATCTGCTGTTCTAGGTCTCATCAGGCTTGTTCTTCCCTTCAGGAAACCCAGTCCCACAAGACTTCAATAGAAACAAGTAGCAGGGAGAAAACCCTATTCAGAAATGACACAGCAAGATTCTGCCCTAAGACAGTCAGTGAATATGTTTCTAATGCCACATTCAAACTCACACTCCCCCACAGAAAGAAAAAAAAAAATCTTGTGGGAAGAGGGCAAATTAGGCCCTGTACTTGCCTGCCTTCCTCCCCCTCTGTGGTTTTCACTGCCAGAGAAGCATCTTCTTTGCACTCTAAAATTAACCCTGTGATATGATAACGAAGACTGCACAACACGGTAGAGAAAAGGAACCTGTTAGTAACAAAGATCACTGCTCAACCCTTACTTATCACAGACAACCCCCTGACCACTATCCAGCTTGCATGGAGCAGGAAGGAGAGGAAACAGTCTCCTAAAAGGATAATTTGGTTTCAGGTTTTCTTGAAATACTCCTCCAGGGTACTGAGCAGGCAGAGATGAAGCTGCCAGAGCAACAGCCCCGTAAGCCGAGGACCCTGTAAACCCCAGCACAAATATGCCTCTTGCTGCAAGAATGCAACATTTCCCATGCTGCTGAGTATCTCGGTCCTGACCTTGAAAGGTGGAAGATCAGAACTGCTCAGTGACAGGTGATGGTTTTTGCTCTGTGAACACACATCTTCTGGGTTGTCGTTTGCCAAGTATGCCCAACGACTTGGTCCACGACTGCCCAGAGCTGAACTGGAGTCAACAGCAGGCAGGTGGGAAGCCCCACGTCAGCTCCGGTCTCTCCAGCACTGTCACCCTAGCACACTCAACCTAGATCTCAGTCTCAAAGTTTAAAAACACTGTAAATGAAGCAAACGGATCTTGGCAGGGTGAACTTAACAGCTTCTAGCCAGCTGAAGTACAGCCTTAGTGCTATTTTGAGCTATTAATCCTTTCTACAAGTATTAGCACAAATTCACGCTGGCAGCATTCACGTGATTGTATGCATAATCTAATGTGAAGAAATGCCTGCTGCTCTCAGCAAGTTTTGCAGAGTGTTCTTCAACGCCTGAGGGAGAGAAGGTGTTAACAAAGGCTTTGGGCATTGCTGTTGAGGACAGGCACCCTGTGAAACAGGGCCATGAGAATTAATGGCTAAACCCATTTGGAAGGACTTGAAGGAAAAGGATTCTAGCAAGGCAATGCGGTGCTGCGTGCAAGCCTGGGAAAGGCTCAACATTGCTCAGGCATGTGCTCATCCACAAACATGAAGAAAAATTCACTATGTTACTTCTCATTTCCCTCTAGAAGATGGTGCCTGGATTTATACTGCAGGCCCCAGGATTTCTCCCGTGCTCCACACTCACACTCTTTGAAGTGCCGTGCCACGATCAGAGTCCCTCCAGTCAAAACCTGGACAGATGCGATTCTTTTCAGCACCTGTCAGCGCAGCTCCTTAATCCTTATTTAACTTCAGGGATCAACATACACTGGCACCTTGGGCAAACATACATAACACATTATTTTACAAGAAATAGAACAAAATTCTGTGTTAAAGAGCTCTTGTGTAAAGGGGAACAGAAATCACCCAGCAAAGAGCAATTCCTTGAAGTAAAGCATGCAATTTCAATACAGCAACGTGATCCTGGCAGAGACTGTTCTAGAGCTTCCCTTCAAAACTCATTATTTATCATCCACCAAAGAACTGTGCCCATATAGGTCACCCCTTCTAAGTTGTATAGCAAGCCCAACGAGATCACCCAGTAGTCCCCAGCTAATTTAAATCCTACCTGTTACTGCCGCCAAGGTAAGGATGCAGCCCTACTTATCAAGCTAGCAGAAATGACTACTGTTGTGCAAACTTAGGAGTTGTGCAATCTTTATTGTTTTACACAAGAAAGGAAGAAGGAAAAGAGAGGCAGCAATAAAACATATAAAAGCAAATTAAACTTCCCTTGTCATCTTGGTTCTTGCCAGCCAAGGATATGTTACAAATAATTTGTAAAGGCAAGGGTGCACTAGCGATAAATTACTGCAATAGTTCATGCTCAGGCAACAGCAAGGCGTGGGCATGGAGGTAAAGGAGGTCAGGAGAGACAGTGTCCTCAGATGAAATGGAAAGAGCCTCTTTAGCGATGAAAAAAATCTATAACGTGCATCCTCAAAACCAGGACTTTCAGCCAGCTGAAGAGGCGGCTGCAGAGATGACTGCCTGTGTACAGGCTGCGTCCTATCAATCTTTAGGATGTGTTAGAACACACAAAAAGAAAGTCCATTTTGAAAAGCAAAACAAATACCATGTTCCCCCTCAAAATGCCTGTGTTTTGTGTGTGTCTGATACTAAATAAAAGAAGTGATCCATTTGAATTATTTCTTCCACTTTACCCAACACTAAAACTTTGAAACACCGAGTTCTCAGCACTGGGATTTTTCTGAATATTTTACAAAACATATATGACAGAGGTAAAGGCTAAGCCCTTGAGCAGTCATTTAATCCAATGAACACGATTATTTGTGTAAAACAATGCAATCATGGACCAGAAAACAAGAAATTTGGAACACTCTTCATGAGTCACTAATGTTCACAATGAGTTGCTGAATCACTCTACAGCCTTGGGCAAAGGATAACTTCTCTAAGCATCAGTCTTCACATCCGTAAGATTATAATTAGTCCACTTGTGTGCTGAAGATTTATGGAAAGCTAAACTGCTAACCCGCCACTGGATGGCAAATGCGTAATCAGCGTAACACAACTACACTAGAACAGAACCACTCAGTTACAGAGAACAGGAGGTGTATTTCTTGGCCTCTATCAGTCAACGCTGACATTTGTTATCAAAGAAACTAGGGCATTTCTCTCTGTTTATAAGTAGCTGCATAGACGCAATTGTGATTCAGGATGAGAAGACTACACGAACAGTTGTAAGTTTACATCTGAAATAGCCATCATCTGTCACCTATTCTTATTTTCAATGCAAGTATATTCACTACTCCAGCTATTGCTGATTTTTATGCACTTTACTCCCTGGATCGTGCAGCATAGCATCATATCTGGATGGAATAGATCCAGCAAATCCAGCAAGATTTACTCATATACAATCACTGCTAAACCAGCAAGCCAAGCAGCTGGTATTGTCAGAGACCCATGCAACACATCTGGAAAGATATCTACAGCCTTACTCATCTAGATCAACAAAACCAGAAAAAGTCTGAAAAGCCATCAAAAAACTCAATCGCATTAACTTTATACACGGAAAGCAAAGATGGACAGAAAACCTCTCTTGGGTAACCCTGAACAAAGACTTGGGATCAAAAGGAAATGTTAATGCACCCTTTGAAATGCAGTAAAACGTCATCTCAGTGTACACCTTGCTACGCATTATGACTCTAGAAAGAAAACATGAAAAAAGTACGAAACAAGGCCAGTTAAAATACAAAACAAAGTTAAAATCTGGAATCAGAGCAGTTACCTAAACGAGGAAAAAAGTACAGTTGGAGCTTACTGTCAGCTGTACACACCAGTTTCTCCAGGAAGCATTTCTTTTAAACTGATAAAACTGTGCTATAGGCTACTTGGAAAGGGAGAGAAGTCTACAACACCACAGCATTTCAAATTTAACAAAAATCAAGAGGAAATTTTCATCCATTTCAATGGATTTAAACACACACTTCCCCTCTTTCAGTGTTTTACAAGTAAAAGAAATCCCACCCACAGAAGTTACAGAAACTAAACTACAACTCCAGAAAAGATAAAGAAACTTACAGCAGGCAAAATTCTCACCCAGGATGGAAGAGACTCTGCAGCACTAATGAATTAGATTTTAAATTATATATCTATCTTTAAAAAGAAAAAGTAATCACAGCACAGAGAACAGTTGCCAAAAAGAGCCCTTCTGGTTCTGCAAGTACAGGACTGTGCTCCTGCTGCCATGGAAACTGAGTCCCTGACTGCTCTGGTCCTGGTACAGTGCCACACATGCTCTCAAGCATTTAATAAGTATTAATAATGCAAAAATAATATTGATATATCAGAAACAGAACATCTGAAAAAAAAAATTGGCATTAAAGCTCACTTTACACGGCTGCAGCCCAAAGGCTACTAGCCTTACTCTAAGTCAACCATAAATCCTGTTCTCCCCCAGTTTCTAACACATACTCTTGGCATTAACTGTAAGGTTAAACTGACTGCCAGGCCTCAGCTTAGCCTGAAAAAAGCCAGGAAACCTGGAGGGAAAATTGAAACATTTCCACTAGTCTGACAGGTACCTCTGCAGTAAGCAATATGGTTGAGTGTACTGAGCACTGCGCTGTTAGGTAGGAGACCTCATTTCTGTTCTTGGCCCTGCTGCCGCCTACTTGTACAACCGTGAGTCACTCGGGGCCAGCTCCCACCTGCAGAAGAGCTGCAACACCACTTAGTAACCTCTTCACAAGGAGCAAGGCATAGGGCTGCCAGATCAGCCTCAGCTCTGGGGAAAAGTCACGGTCCTTGCCAGGAACAGAACTGCTGTCCACCAAGGCATCGTTCTTAGGGCAGGACACAGGGTATATCTCACCCTGAGAGACCATCAGAGATGGAGCTCATATCCCCACTTTAAAAATCTTCTGGCTTCTCTTAGGTTAAAATCTGGCTTTCAAAAATATTTCAGTCTGGATGGGTTTAGTTTTATTTTTCAACTAGCTTACAGCATTATTACAACTTTTAAAGTCTAATCAGTTTGTTATCTCTTGTATTTCAGCCAGAATTTTTCACAGAGCAGAAAATCTGCATTAATTTTATCACATGGCCTTTTACACCCTTCCCTTCCCTTGTGGCTATCTAAATACTAACAATTTTAACATGAAATAGAGAATTAGAAAAACTACAGTCGGCATTTTCAACACTTCCCACACATGCACCATAAAACAGTGTAGGCTTCCCTTTGGCCAGAACCAGCTGTCTGCACTGGAAGCAGAGCACACTGGAGCAGGCAGTCTGCTCTTCTACCAAGGACATGCTACTGCGTAAGAAAATAAGCAGCAACACAAATCTTCATCCCAATCACCCAAACTCACTTACTGATTCGTTTTCCTGGGCAAACCAAAGAAAGAAAAATTGACATTTTATGGCATTTTATAAGGCGTGCAATGACTCAGAATAGCAGAGCTGAGGAGTAACATTCTTTGGGAACATCTTTGGAATTACCAGAGAAAAGCTGCAGGCAAATGGGAAAGTTGTAGAGAGAAGAAGGCCTTCAGAGAAGCAACAGTATAAGCACCAAGAGACCTTCACACCAAATCAAATCTACCCCAAATGCAGCTCTGACACAACATCACAGTCTCTGAGGCACACCAAAGACATGGTAAATTCACCAGCAAATTCGAAAAGCTGATGCCATTAAAAAAGCTAGAAGAATCAAAAGCTGGGTGTCTGCTCTACTAGAAACTGCTAAGAGAATCTGTAATTGTCAGACATTTTCAGGCCTAACAGAGGGTTTAACGGCCATTCAGGCAGACAATGGAGTCAAGAAATCTCATTATTTCTAGCACTGGCAATCTCTTAGTCTAGCTGTGTCAGATCAGTGCTTTCACCAGCACATTACACTTCATTCCTCCAGCCTCAAATTGCAATTTGTTCATTTGAATTAATCTCTAACATTTTCTGATTAAGTTATCCTACGTATCTTCCACTCTAACATCAACCAATAAGAAATCACACCTCAAACCTGTGCTAATCCTAGGTCTATAACGCTGCAGACAAAAGAGCGCTGGTCTACATTGACTTCTGTTTTATCTTTTCATACATTAAAATGCTCCAGATGAAGCTTGCCTACCTTGGCTCAAAACGTAGAATATTTTTATATCCTCTGAAAGGAGAGGTCTGAACTCTTTGATAAACTAACCAAGTCACTGTCGCTTTTGACTGCACTTTCTCCATTTCCTTCTTGACCTTCACCATTATCTTCAGTCTGCCCATTCTCCTTGACCTCAGCAAAGCTTTTCAGATCACGGCTTGCTCCTGTAGCTGCATCTAGAGCAACCCATGTGCTTTCTTGCTACAGCACAGTAGCACTCCACCAAATCAAGTCCTCTTCCCTCTGTATCCATACTGTCCCCTGCAGCTATCCCATCCACCCAAGTCCCCTCTCCTCTCTTGTCAGTGGTCCTATTCTAGTTTTCTCTTCTTTCCCAGATCATGAGCAGGAGTGACAGAAAAACCATCACCTCCTAGAAAGTGGTTTGTATCTAGAGATAATACAACTCCTCAAGTTAATGTGCCAGGAAACGGAGAAGGGTGCACTTCCCACATGTGCTTAAAGCTTGATTTTCTACATAAAGGATGCAGCACACAGAAGAGAACCCAAACCCCCAAAATACATGTTAGTTTTCTCAGAACAGATGAGAAGAATATAATGAAAAAGAAGATAAGCGAATAACAACCTTCACTGTGGAACACAAGAGAACAGTAAACTGGTTTTGAGCCTAGCTTGCACACCAACACAGTACCGGTCAGGACAGGCAGGTAACAGGCACACAGGCAAGCAAAGGAGCTCTGCCTCTCTGCACCGCTCTTCCCAGTGCTTTTGGTGACTGTTCCAGGATTTGTTATGGGATACAGAGATAAGGCAGATCAGAGGAACCGTGAACAGGGGAACAGTCATCAAGACAGCAGGACATACATCCTTGCAAATCCATAACTGGGGAACAGCCGTCCAGGTGAGGGGGCAGACATCCTTGGACATCACTGAAGCTCCTCAAACTGATGCCCCTAAAGTGAACTATCTCATTAGAATGTGAAAACCACACCCCCAGTGCTGAAAACACCCCCTCCGCACATGAAGACCCTTACTCACTGAGCATGTGCTACAAATTTCAGGTGCACTGTTATCTCTAAATGGAAACAAGAAGAGAACTAACCAGCCACTGTTAGGAGGGTAAGTCTGACAGGCAGAACTAACATTTTTAACTGTATAAATACACGATGTGATTGTAACCAGGCGTGCTAGCTTCGTGGAGTTACCACCTAGCACCCACCTCTGCGCAGAAATGAACTGGCTACCTCGACTCAGTGTGTGGACTGGATTTTGCACACCAGGTAAAGAAACCCTGGTTTTTGGGACACCACTTCCAGTTTTGGGCTGAGCATGCAAGCTGGGCATGCAGCTATCAGACATAATCAAGAGCATATGACCATGCACATGTCAAGGAAACCTAAAACTCTCCACATGGTGACATGCACATATCGAAGGCACACAGGCATCTCCAGAGTAACGTACAGCTATCACTCAGCACAGAGAATACTGTCTCACCATTGAACATGAAGAAAGATTGGAGCAACAGATAACAAAAAAGGTCATGGAATATATGTGGCAATTCCGACTGCCTGCTGTCTCCTTTCGTCACGTCCCAAAACCTGCAAGCATAGCACACCATTCCACTCCTGCATTTCAAAGCCACTCAGGCCATATTTAACTCTTCACAGGATCCAGATTTTAATTCTCAAAGTACATTTTGATGTATTTTTATTTGCAAATTCCAGCTCTAGTGAAATTTGAATTGAAAAGCAAGGAGAACATCAGGCTGCCTCCTAGGCTTTTGCACAGGCAGCAGGAGTCAAACTCTGCAGATTCTCCACGCACAAAGCCAGAAGGAGAACAGGAGTCTTTCTTCCTCCAGATAGCAAGGGAAGCGTGTTCAGCTATACAGCTACATACGGTGGCCCCAAGGCAGGGCAAGGGCTGAAGTAGGGGGAAGTTTGCTGATGCTACGTATTTACCCTGAATTCTGGACATGCCGGAACAGTCTTTGAAGTGTTAACCCCCTTCTGACTGCATATCTCATGCCTGAGGCAGCCTCAGTCCTGTCCAGTATAAAATATCCCTATGAACAGTACTCACCAGAAAGCAACAACACAGAAAGGATCCCAATACAAAGATGGAAACGGAGCCTTAAAAGAGAAATAGTAATTCTGTATTTGGCTGTGTCCCCCTGCAGGCAGGTATTAAAGCTGAAGTGGCCTTACAGCTTGTGTTGTATTTTAGGAAACTGATTGAACTACTGCTTGCTTTTTGCCACTATACTCTTTGCCACATTTAAGGATTAACCAACATTTCAGCAGAGGTCTTCCAGTCTCTTTTACCCACTCTCAGGTCTGGGTTAAGATAATGTGAAGCCTATTTGCAGCAGAAAATAAAATCCTAACAAATACAACCAACAAACTAAGAGCTCTTATTTCGCGTCAAATATATTGTGTCTGACTGCTACTTGCAAGTTCTTCCTTGTTTTCTACTGGCTGCAGTGGGAAGCAAGAAGAAACTTGCAGAACTAGGCAAAAAGTTTGCAAGGGCTGCTCCTCCACCAAAGCAGCTCTCTAGGATTTTCCATGCTGGGTGACACATCACACAGTGGCAGGCACCCTGGGCACACAACTCGTGGGCCCCAAGGCCAGCCTGGCCCTGCAATATCCACGTATCCTGAAGGAGACATAGAACAAAACCCAGCATCCCACATTCCAAGTATCTCATCAAGGAGTGATGCTCTGCCAAAACACTCTGCCTCGAAAAATGAACGTTTTTCCCCACTATAAAAATAACTTTGGTGTTTTATAACATTGCTGCTATACCGTTAAGGAGAAGTCTTGATAACTGTGTATCTGCAAACATTCTCTGAAATAGGTTATAAAATTCAGTCTTGACTTTCCAGAGTTTCCTGAGAGGAAAAAGCATCATTTGCTTGTACAGGGAAGGAGTAAAATGCATCTAAAAAATCATGTTCAAAACTGCCCTGAAGCCCTGTCTTCATTGTATGGATCTCATATAGTGCAGATCATGACAGTGCAAGCTGTAAATTGCAACTGGGTTTCTGTTTTGCCAGGCCTACGCAGACCGGATTGACCTATATTCATACTTACTCACTACCTACATCTATTTAGTTCTTCTTTCACCTTTCCCCAACAGACGAGGCACTTTCCGCAATCCCTATTTTCCTGCTGTTCACTAAATCACTGGCACGTGGTCTTCATACTGTGAGAGTCACCTATTTTTTATGGTGGCCCTTGGACTGTTTTAAATCGTTAACATTACTAAAAGGTCTTGATAGCATTGAAATACGCAATATGAAATACGCACCATATGCAGAACTGATATTTGCTCAAATGAGGAAGACCAAAGAGGCATGAAGTCTCAACTCTAAAGATGCTTCTGAAAGTACGCTAACATAGTAAAGATAATTTAAATTGAACTGAAGTGATGTACACAGCCTAGTCTGTATTGCAATGGGTGTCTTACAAACTCAAACAATGCATGATAATCCAAACAGTGTGAGCAACAAATCCCGTTTCTCTGCCATGCACCTAGTCTCTGCTGCCTGCTATCACAAGTGAACCACATGGCCAGAGGCATCGTAAATTCTGCCTTCGTCAGCAACATCAGTTAAAGTTATAAAAATGTGTTAAACAGCTTTTATTCTTTTTTTTTTCTTGAAGAAAACCAAACGCGATTCCTTTCATTTCATTTATCTCCCACAAGTAAAATCTCTGAAGTCAACTGCCACACAGCAAGAAAGAATTTGGCCCTACGATGTATAAGAAGGTGGTTATTGAGCAACC
>Ga0181612_141717_pt1 | contig 21938 bp, 12 predicted proteins | sample HoacroProtozoa21_FD_119630 | JGI IMG/M metagenome (GOLD analysis project Ga0181612, IMG submission 119630) | Hoatzin crop microbial communities from Cojedes, Venezuel. Combined Assembly of Gp0051906, Gp0051904, Gp0051908
GCTTTTTTAAAGGTGGTTCAGTTACATAGATAGAGAAAAGTTACTGAAACAAACAGGCTGTCAGTAAACCAATAATAACGAGAAATATAGGCTACTCCTCTCCCTCCCCCTCAATGTAAGCATTTCATAATTACCTTGCACACACTATCAGCAAAAACTATTTACATACAGTCCTTCACTAAGGTTGGAAAGATGAAAGAAACTTCACTGAATGGCTGACTTCCACATTTTCATGCACTTGCCTAGGACAGTCTTGGGTTGGCAGTTTCCAGGGGAGGAGTTAAACCACACAGACCAACCCCACTCAGAGTAAAGCGTTAATGGTTTTTATTGCTGAGAAGCTTCCAAACAGCTGTATAATTACAGCCCCAACCCACAACACCCTGGTCAAGTGACCCTCTCCCACTTACATCTTTAGGACATCTGAAGATTCCCTCATCTTCTCATAAATTAAAAGCATCCATTTCTTCACATCCTACGATCTTATTGATCGAACTTTGCAATCTGTAGGTGTTGTCTTAATCATTAAGAGTTGGGTCCATGGAGTTGCAAGATGAGCTTCAATAATTCAAACCCACCAAACAGTTAACAATTTCTTCCGCATTTGAATGCTGACTTCCTTCTCCCACTGATCTGCAGCACTTCAGTTCTATTTTCTCCCCTTTCTGTCTTCCTCAGTGTTCTCTGTGCCTTTGTTCTCCTTTTCTTGCTTCAATTTCTTCAAATGCATTTTATTTAAAGAAGCTTTTCCAATCATTATACCATGCCCATAGTTGATATTCTTGCTCTTCGTGCAAGCATGAACTATTGACATATAATATTTCATATATGACATATAAACTGATATAGACATATATATGATATATATATGACATATAAACTGATTTCATGAAATATTCTGTGATTGGTAAATCCAAAGCCACATACACATGCACGCACAGGCTATGCCCACGATTTCTGATATTCTTCCCCTAATGACTCCACAGAACAGCCACCACTACATCTAGACATGCAGAAGTGCATTTAGTACACCTGGTATTACAGCATCAGTCAGGCGTACGTATTTAAAATTGTTCTGGAGAGTTTAAGTTTCAGACTGTTAACATCATGACTACAGCAAGTACTTACAATGGATCATTGTACTTACTAACGAACAAAGCCTGTTGAAACACCAAACTATATGATTACTGCTTAATTTCTAGATGTGGATACACCTCATTGCCTCTCTGTAGACTACACTTTGAAGCTGAAATAATGAACTACAGTGATAAGAGAGCAGCTTTTAAATGGAACAAAAATGAGAGTCTTTTTATTAAATACTGGGGAGAAAAAACTTCAATGAGAAATAGCCCTTTAACACATTTCTCAAGACTTCTATAGGTCCTTAAATTATAGAAGAACAATCCTTCCAAAGTGAACATGACTATCCCTACGCTACAAGTTAAGAACTTATGCAGCTTTTTGCACATTCAAGGTTTAATCTCAAATCCATCCATGGACACAACTGCCTTATTTAAAATCAGCATTGTCATGAAACTTGGAAGCTATTGTATACAATGAAGGTATTAAGCTTCAGAAGAATAATGTATTAGTATCAAAAACTGTCACCCATGCACTCTGAAAAGCAAGTATTTTGGACAATGGAGAAGAAAGATGCTTTGGAAGTACCAGATTCAGATTTCCAATTCTAAAGGTGAAATAATTCACTTGAGGATAGAAATCCTACATCCATTACCACATCAGCTTCTTCCAGACAGGTTTTCAAAAGAAAAAAGTAAGCTACCAGTTGTGTCAGTATATATATAAAAAAAAAAAAAATCCGTAAACAATCTTTTCAAACAACATCTTTAATTCCATTCCCTTCTCACCACCTATCTCCACACATGCATGCATGTTACATTGCAGGAAATTCAATTATGATACTCTACAGAAAAATAAAAAAGCATTTAAAAGATTATATAATTGAAAGAAACTTTGTAATATGAAAATAGTACTTTCATGTGTGCACCACTGAAATTGTATTAATACATTTACCTCAATCCTGCTAAGAATTAGCCCACTGTAGGATACCTGGACCAATTTGTACAAAAGTTGAATTAAAAGCCTAGGGCTGTTCAGCAACTGATTTTATTTCCAGTTTATATGCACATTTTCTTTCTTACCTAATTCATAGATTCACTATATGCACTCAGAAGAAGTGTATTGCAAGGGAACAGAATTTAGGATCATCACTTAAAACTCTTCAGTCTTGCTAGTTATACAGGATTTATCCTCAGTATTTGTACAACGTCAACAGTGTAGACTATTCACATAGCTAGTCTGGAAAACACACTTAAAACTGCAGCTAAATTAAAAAAATCAAATTACAATGAGTGCAAATATACACACATATTACATGTTGTAGTACAGGTATTGAGAATGAAATACTGTGCTAAAAGTGTATAAATATCAACTAAAAAGATCCCATGTCTAAAAAATATAACAACCCCAAGCAAAAAAACACAAACATAAACTGACTGCAAAACAACCAGAAAGCACCCAAAATTCCATTTCTTAATGTTAAATCATTCTCCGTTTCACCAGACTAGTTCCAAATTTGCAGCACTGTATTCATACCAGGATTGAAAAAAAGTTAGATCCAAGCTAGAACAAGAAAATATTCATCAAAATACATGTTTAGCAAGACTATGTAAAATAGTGATGTTTAACAAAAAACAAACAAAAAAAAAGCCAAAGCAGTATTTCTAGCAGAAGGAATGTTGCATTTGGCCAGGGAAACTAAATAATCCTTTGATCCAGTCAGAGACCACATTAGGCAGGAAAGAGACTACACAGTATGCACAGATCCAAAGGCCTGTCCCCTTTTCCTAAAGCCCTGCATCCTGAGGCCATGTCCTTCCCCAGCTCCCACAGGCAGGTCCTTAGCTAGAGCTCCAGGCTCCCCAGCTCATGGCTGGATCCCTTCCTTGCTGAGGAGTGGTGCTTAACATCTTCAAACTCAATACATGGCTGCCTCAATTCCTCCTCCCCTTAAACGAAAAAAGGCACAATAAATTCATGAGTAGGAAGTCCAGCAAGGGTGGCAATGCCACTGATAAATCTGACCCACATTCCAAGCCAGGGACAGGTAATGATATGCTTCAGTTCTCAATTTGATCAAATCAGAAGAGTAAGCTTTTCACTTCATACCCTGGCTAAAAAAGGAACATGGCCTAGCTTAGCTCCATCATGCCTGCACCAGCAAATTGACTTAATTATCAGCAAGGGATTATGAAATACAAAGTGACTCTAGCAGCGCTCAGGGGAAATTCCTGAGGCATAGCATCTATAGCAAAGGCACTAAGGAACCATCCGTCTCAGTCTCATCCCCAGGCAAAGCGGAATAGCCTTGGATCTCTAAAAGAGAGCGACAAGAAAGAAGAACAAAACTCAGCTTTCCTGGATGATTAGCACCAGCCCAAATAAGAAAAAGTGGTTTTAATACATCAGCACAGCTTCCCCAACTGCTGGTGCTGAAACCAAAGGTCATGAATTGAGACACCAATTTGCAGTTATGAGGCTACATCTGATAACATCTGATAACAGCTCACAGCGGCCTTTCTATGGAGAAAAGGCAACACCGTGTATGCTTCCCCTCTCACATCTTTCTCCTAGAGCAGGATAAGTGTGGAAAAGTAGAAAGGGAGGCTGCAGTCAACACATGCTGCTATGCTGGGGAATCAAGGGATTCACTTTGTATTTAAGAAAAAATTTTTATTTTAATCTAATTTATTAATGGTGTTGAGGACTAGTCTGAACTTGAGTTGCAGCCTCTGAAGCCATACACTTCTGACCTGAAGAGCCTTTGGGCTCTAAGACCTACCAAAACACCAAGTTCAGGCCTCCTAAGAAGGTCCATTTTTGCTAGAAAGGAGGTACAAGGTAGAGAAATCACTCTGTGGTGAAACAGCCCTAATGCTGGTCACTCAGCTCTCTGAAATGCTAAGGTTTGTCAACTAGTAGTGGAGAAAAAAAAGAAACTATAATTAGCTGCGTCATGGCCAAGGTTAGAACTGCTGGCAGGCAAAGCTCTGCTGTGACAAGGCAAAAATCATCTGGCCTCCAGCATTTGGAGATGGCTCCATCCAAGGAATCAAAGGAAAGCTAAGAACTGCTGTATTTGCCCCAGTCCACCCTTCCCCCAGAGAAGATTCAGTTGTTTTATTTAAGGTAATGGCCAACCTAAAATGCAAATTGTCACAGAACCTCAGAAATAAGAAGTTATACATAAATTCGGGATTTATTATTTTTCCCAGTACAGTTTAGTGAACTCTGCAGGTAAAATTCACCATTCTTCATTGACTGACTATTCTGGAAGTCATTATAAAATTTAATTTTTATTTCATAAAGAGTAATATCAGGACTTGGATTTGAAGAAATTCAAACTAGTCAAGTAGTGACCTGGACCATACTGCCCAATGCAACCACTTGTGGACTGAAACCGACAGGATGAAAAACCAGTTTCTCTGAAATAGGCTATACACCACAAATTCTTAGAAATGTAAAGGAAATGGGTTGCCAGTTAATATTATCTATCATAAGTCACTGGGAAGACTTACATTCCTCTGTAGCCTGGTTTGATAGAGTTGAAAGCAATAACTTTTTATTTAAGAAACAGTATTTCACATGACAAGAGTACAGTTCTGTTGAAAAAGCAATATGGTTCACATTTCAAACATTAAAGCATTTCTAACATGGATTTGCAATGCAAAACATTCTAAATACACATCAAATATAGCTGACATAACCGTTTTTTGAGGCAGCCTATAACTAGGCATACCAGATATTAACTATTTCTATTTACTACTTCACAAGAACCAACTTTAAAGCACAAAACAAAGGTGCTGCAGAGACAGACTTAATTGATTCGTGTTATACAGCAATTAAAGTTACTGCAGCATAGACATGCAAGTGACAAAAAAGAAGAAGCAGTAATCCTAAAAAGTTTTCTGAATCACTGTTTTCCCACAAATTTCAACTATTTGAACAGAACAGGCAAGAAAAGCCCTGGGCTTCAAGGCATCACTGCCGAAACCATCGGAGAACAAGTGCCATTCCAACATAGCTCCTACAAAAGCCAAGTAATCTCTTCTTTATGAGTCTGCCTGCCCTCCAGCACAGCTCAGGGAAAAAGGAGCAAAGCTCCTAATGGCTCCTCTGCAGCCAAGGGGCCAGTATTCAGGACAGGGCACCCCAAAGGAGGAAGCAATGGTACCACCCATGTGCCCTCTTGCCATTCCAGCACTTTGTGCAAGTGACAGTCCAGGCAGGAGATACTAAAATCATGTTTGAACGTTACTGTTACCTCCAAGTGCAAGTTTTATAGGAATTGCGGATGTATGGGAGCACTGGTATCTCATTGCCACACAGTTCTGAAGAAAGCATAGGGCTCTGCAGCATCTTCAATACTATAATCAAAACAATTCCCACGTACATCCAAACAACACAGCATATTTCAGAAACAACTCTGAACAACGGCATATAAGCATGTAAGGGTCTATTACTTGCACATGATACAAAAAACACTTGCCATTGTGGTTGGATTAACAAGCAAATACCACTTTCGCAAGCCTCCACCATGCTTTGATGTATATTTAGCTGCCATTATTAATTTTTACAACTGTGACAGCAGGTCACACAAAGGGGCTTGGAGTCCAGATTTTCAAAGCCAAGGCATACCCTTAAAACTAATGTTTAAGCAAGAGACATTCTGAATTCCTAAAGAAAGCAACTTGTGATTTTGCAACATAAATGTTTTATTTGTCAGAAAACTCAGTTTCTAACAGCCATAGGTCAAAGCAAAACCTGAACTGCATTTCAGAGTCTGTAATTATTTATGTAACAAGTAACTGAAACTGTATTTAAAGTGACTAACATTTTGAAAAGCTTCCCCAGAATCTGCAGCAAATAGCAAAACACTAGCCACATCTGAAATCATAAGAAAGGGTGGACAACGGTGTCAGTCTTCTACTCCGCAGCTAAGAGAATTAAAGCAAAAGCAATGCCTCCTGCCAAAGGCAAAGGAAGAGGAGACAGAGGGGGTTAGTCAGACTGCTACACAACAGCATTTCTAAACATCAAGTCTCACTACCATTTTGGTGAGTAGGTATCCCATTTTCTGTGTCTAGTAAGTTAGGTAAGATAAACCTAAAGTTTACTTTCTCTGATCAAAGTAGACCTTCCCCTATTCAATGCTTAACTGCAGCTATTTAATGGAATTATGTTTTGCATATTAATTCTAATTCCCATGCTAATCTTACTGTATATTACTTACACTGACTGAGATCATGTTGAGCTAATATCTGTACAAACCAAGAATAACCTAGCCCATCCCAATGTGTTTATAGTTACATCATAAAGCTAGTAAAGCGCAAACATCTATCCCAACAGAGAAGCACAAGGGGGCAATATTAACGTTATACAGACAATCTCAGCCTACCAGTTGGCTACCCATAGCTAAGATTTTGTAGGTACTGCAAGAGGAGACTTTAAAGAAGTCTTCTCTTGTGTCCTGGTGCTTTTCAATTACTAGAAGCTTGACTGGTTTGGGTTTTTTGAAATGCAGAAGCTTGAAAAAGCACCATGTTACATGCCTATCTTGACCAAGAACATACTGTTGGAACCATTGTCTTAAAAAAAAACCCTGTCCTTAGATAATCCCCCACAAGTCCTGATTAAAAGTGGATTTAATATTATGAAACAAAGCATAACTGTTGAAGACGACCTTGAGTTGTTTCTTACACCTCACTGCTTCATCAGTGCACTCAAGATGACAGTAGCACTGTCAGAAGTAGGATGAGACAGGCTGAAAGCAAGGTCCTTCCTAAATATATTCCTCTATGAAGTAAAACATGCTTACAGTTCTTCCAAACCACGTCTGTCTCGTATTTCAAACACACACTAAACACATGTAATGAAATGGAGTAGGCATTTAATAAGTGCAAGCCATATCGATGGCCTATCCAACAAGCAGTCCTAGAACAAATGTTTTTTATTTCCTCTGCTTAAGTCATTACTGATTTTATGTTCAAGAAAATATAAGGTATACAGGCAAAAAGTGGCTTCACCATAACAGTGGCACTATTGCCACCTGCTGTCAGACAGTATTCATGGCATCCCAAAACACCTCAAACATCACAACTGAAGTTAGAGACTTCCAAGGAATCTAACTTTGCAGGTGTTTTCCCTGTGTGTTGCTAGTTTTCTCTAGAAAGGACGCACACAAAAAAGGTCCAGGGCAACCACGGCATGAAGGATCAATAATCACGTTGATGCAATAGTTAGTAAAGTCCACATTACAGTCCTAGAATACAGGAAAGAAGTTCTACTAACAGGAGAAAGGATTTTACATCACCACCCCCTCAAACCACAAAAAGCAGTGTCAGAGGACAAAGAAGCTAAAAGAGAAGATGATACAGTGAAAGACCTGATGTTTCACGGCCTATTACTATTCCCCTTAATTCCTGAACACTGCTAGAAACCCAGATCTCCAGCAGAGCCTGCTTGCTCTGACCACCCTGCTTGCAAAACGTAGAGTCCCTAGTTTTAAGGGGATAGATAGTGTGCTTAGTTTGAGCATCCAAGCACGAACCTGAGCAGCTAAGGGATCAAGTGAAAGCACAAACACTAAAATATGAGTTACTTCTAAACCTGACAAGTCACCTATGATCCAAGTAGTGTCCCCTACTCCCACCCATTTTTTCCACTCCAGAAAGCGTCAAAGTTACCTGAAATGTTTCATTTGTATTCATAAAGCTCCTAAGCAGTTTGGTTTTGGGTTTTTTTGTGAACAACAGTATCAGCAACACATGGTGTATATAGACAACTATTGCCCCAGGGAGCCTAGAAATATATCAGGGACAATAAATGGGTTCAACGATGGATGCACAAAGAAATCAGGAGAACATACTGGTCTAGGCAAAAGATAGTGGCCTGAAAGCATTAACACTGATAAAGACCAGACTGTTAATAACTCCAGGTACTATAGACCATCAGGTTCAATTAGGCTACTAAAATGTCTACCTTCCCCATTTTATGTTGGATTTTCATAAAACTACCAGACTATGCTGATTCCAGTCAGAGGAGATACTTGGCCATCTAACTTTGTGCCAGGGTTATTTCATAGAATCATAAACCAGTTTGGATTGGAAGGGACCTTCAAAGATCATCTAGTTCAACCCCCCCGCCATGGGCAGGGACATCTTTCACTACATCAGGTTGGAAAAAATCCCATCCAGCCTGAACTTGAACACTTCCAGTGGTAGGGCACCCACAACTTCCCTAGGCAACCTGGTTTAAATATTTAGATATCCTGCACCCTCATCTCATTCTACTCAGACTTCTACGTCATGGTGGAATAACACGAAGTCAAACAGCATTGCTCTGAACCTCAACTTGCTATGCACCTGGTGCCTCAGTCCACAACCTGCTAGTCTAAGGAGCCTTCTGAGTGCACTGTTCAAATGGAAAGGGTATTTTCTTCTCTACCGCTTTTTTTTTATGGCTTCTCAGTAAGTCAGTGAACCCTCACAGCCCACTGCTTGTTAACGTGAAGTGCCCTCTGTTTGAAGTATCTGGCCATATAGCAGGCTGATAGGCAAAGCTTTCCTTGTAGGCATGCATGGTTTAGGTCTTCATTCCATCACCTGAGTCTCTCAGCTCACAGGCACAACACATGATTCAGCAGGATAATTCCCAGGCCCTCATCTGAGGCACAAACCCACCCAGAAGCCCTTTCTGTTAGTTGACATCAGCAGAATATATTTGCACATTGAGAACAATTCACCTCAATCAATTTCTCCCTCCCAAAGCACCCCAGAACAAATGAAAGTTCATTCCTGCCATGCATCTGCAGCACTGCTAATCCTTTATTTTTTTGTTCTTAAATTTTAAGTTATACTAATTATACCTGGGTTATTCTCAAATTATATTGTGACCATACTTGCTGCAGTACAATTCTAGTTAGTCTTAATCTTAAACCTTCGCCACATCCTTCGAGCAAATTGTGTTTGACAGCAGCTTAAGTAATCCACCTATATTAAACTGCATCTGTAGCTGTACTTCTGTTTGGTTTCATTCTCTTGATCACTGCCACTTTACATAGATTTTTAGTTTTCATCCAAATGAGTATGACACTAAAAGGAAGAACTACACTGAAATTAGACAAAAACAGAGGGCAAGTTTAACCGTGTCTACTACTCAACAGCTGTGCTTAAAGCACTTTCCACAGAAAATAGTAACAGACTCACAGATGTCATGATTAAGAATGACCGATTCCCTCAACTATTAACACTGACTTTTCTGATGACTAAGTGGGGACTTTATATAAATTAGTCTGGGGCTAATTGCAAAAACAGACAATTGCATCAACTGTAAATTAATTTGAGAAGCCTTTGATTAACACCACAGTCTGCTCACACTAAAGATGAAAACCAAATTAACAACAATGTTAGCATTATTAGTTCTATTCCTAGAGGAAATTACAACAGTAAGTTACATAGACAGATGCCAGATGACTCCATGCAAGAGATTTCAATACAAGTTTTCAGTTTCCCTATCTGTACACAAAACATTAAAAACATGCTTACAAAACATGCAAAACATGCTACTAGACAAATTCACTAAGACGCTCCCAGCATAAGCAACCATTTGTGTTTAGCTCAGTTGGAAAAAAGCCACCAAAACAACCCACAAAATCAAGTGTTAATAAATGCAAACATCCCACGCAAAAATCCTGTAAGCAACTTAAGGGTAGATGTTATGTTCTGCTGACTCCACTTTCAATAGCAGGAACATTTGAGTTAAGGGACTTATTTTCATAGCCAATGAAGTGCTGAAGAATAATTTCAAATAAGCTCCAGAGTAAAAACTACTGGTCACTGCAAAACAAAGAGGTAGAGTAAGTATGTACACAATACTAGTTCAGGCCCAGTGACTGACTAAAATACCTTCATTATATTCAGACAGGCCACTTCTGAAGTAATATCTACTTCAGAAGCTACAAGATGAAAATTGTGTGATAAATTAAGTTGCCAAATGAATTCGATTAGCAATCAGTGAAATTGCCTGATGTCAGATCTGTTCTAGCTTAGAATCCATCCTTTTTCCCCCCCCACCTGTTCATTAAGCACAGAGTTCAAGGCAAATGCAGTGACTGATTGCACATTAACAAGCTGTTTATGTGGAAAGACACAGTTCAGCCACTATCTATACTTACACACTCATTTAAGCATAATTCAGTGATAATGTATTTGGTTCCCAGCTTCAACACATAGTAATTCTACCTTGATGTGTAATTTTGGACTTGAGAAAAATGGGATGCCTCAAAATTAAGCAATCAGATTATACTTCAAGGTCAAGGCCATGAAAAAAGAGTCCAGAAGAAAATCTGCTGCTATCTCCAGTCACAAAAACTGAGAAAGATAGTACTGTTACAGTAATATACTTGAACATGGCTGTGAAGTCAGAAGCCTGGGGGAAGAAAGCCATATTTCATTAGGGAAAGTTGAGACTTAATACAACAAGGGCTATTTCATCCTCTCTGCTGAGCCATGCAGAGGCTCTGGTCAAAACCAGCCCTGCAACAAGCAAAGCAAACAGCATATTTGAAACTGAACATTTTCCAGTTCCACATGGTTCCAGTACCGGGACAAGGAGCTACAGCAGGATAAGCATTTCAAACTCTTACAAATTCGTTAAAAAGATTCAGATGTAATTCACTCCCTGAAAACACCTCTTGCCTCTTAAAGCCATCAAGACATCCTCCCTTCTGCATGCCTTCACTTGGCTGGCCCTGCAGAATATGCCAAGGAAGCTAAGAAATTTGTGCAGTGTGTGTCTGCCAAACCTGCATACCCAGCTGAAGTGACTCACTGCCAATACGCAGATGGTTTCCTGTAGAGGAAACATCCTCTTTAACAGTATGAGGTTCAGTAACTAAATTACAGCATCAGAAGTTAATTAAAAAAAAGTATAAAGAGTTGTTTACTTCTTTTCTTCACTAACTCTTTTCAGTATTTATCAGAGCGAGATTTTACTTCCCATTTGGTTTCTCATACAGAAAAAATATTCCCTTTAAAAAGTGACAGTTACTCCCCAAACTTTGGAGGATTAGAGATTATTCCAGCATTTAAGTACAATTTAGAGGGAGCGACCTAGTTGCTGTAACTGTACCAACTGTCCAACTGCTAATTTAGAAGCAACACTATAGACTCATTACCAGAAATATCTACTTGATTAGAATTGATCACCTTCCTTTTTCCTAAAGATTAAAGGTTTCTGTTCTCAGTACCATACTTTTGTACAGATATGCAAGAATATTTTTCAAAGCTAAGAAGAAATAACATTTCTTCTAGTTCTGTGAGTCATCCTCTTTCTCCCAATCAAATAAAAGTAAGGATAATCCTTTTCCCCTCCCCCACATAATCGTTTCCCCTCAATCTTGCTCCTAGTAAAAACTCACTCACAAGCACATCAGTACATACTTTCTCATCTTAGAACCAGGCCAGTAAGATTTATTAACAGGTAATAAGTGAATGAATACCCGAGGTCAGTAGTGATGAAGTGCTGCTTAAGGTATATTAGGTACATAGACATACATATCACACCCACTCCAAAAACGCAACTCCTTTATCTACTTCAGATATTAAAAGTTACTGCATATGATAAAACATGTTTTTCCCCATATTTATTAAAAATGCAGAGGAAATTTAGTATTTACTGCTTGGCTAATACTATAAATATTGCACAATTTATATTTCAAACCTTACTGAGGCTTTTACTGCTTATTTCTGTATTTTGGGTTGGCTGCTCTGAGCAGAATAAGCTCCACAACTGGTGGACTAATCCTTTTTGGTTTTCCAGCAGGCCCAGGAAACTTCAGCCAGGACCAGTGTTACATCAGACCCACCTAAGTTATGAAACCATCGTATTATACCATCCAGAATATTTAAATTAGTAGAGGCAGCAGGCAAGCAGACTCAGAAGGAAACAGTTGGGTGGGTTTTTTTTGGTTTGTTTTTTTTTTTTTCTCTGTGTGTGGGGGGGTGTGGGTTTTTTTGGTTTGGGTTTTTTTTTTTTTGTTTTTTTGGTTTTTTTTGAGTCACAACTCGGAGCATACCCCACTTATTTTGGACTGCTACTAAATTAACTGCCAGCAGAGACACTTGCTCCCCAAATCCATATCCTTAGAGAAAGCTCAGAAACATTAAGGTGGAGGGAGCTGGCAAGGTGGTATGTGTGGCATTACACATTCTGTGGCTTTAGTGTTCCAATACTATCTGTAGCTATTTTTCTCACATAGCCCACTCAGTCCACAGAAATACCTTCTATCAGGAAATGCCTGCAGTATGAATAAAATGTGTGTTAAACAGATGCAGAAAGGGGCAGGGGGACCAAATAACCTCCTCCTCCCTCCCCTGAACTCACACACACATCTCCCAAGCTCATTTCCCATGGATTATTTGGAAGTTGGCTAATTGTGGTTATCTGGCTTCCAGGTGCTGGCAGCACTTTTGGCATCAGGATGAACTGACATGCGGGAAAATTTAATTTGTTTAAAAGGCCAGTCAGCATCGATTTACACAGTAAGCACATGCTTCAGGAACAGCCTGTTCACATTCTTAGAGTGTAATACTGAAAGAGCAGAAAAATATATAGCAGTAAACACAAGATTTTTGTACAAATCTTAGCCAAATCCTTAAAAGAAAAAAAGGAAATTAACATAATAGAACACCTTAAGCAAAACATCAAGTTAAAGTCATATTTGTCTACAATGCAATTAGTAGCAAGGAAGGTTTCAGTAACTATTCTGGAAGGATAACACCTTTACAGCGGTAGGTACTTGACATAGATTTTAGCAAAGTGGCTTATCAGCCCCTTTTTTCAGCTACCTTCTCCATCACGGTGCATCTCAGGTTAACTCTCACTCTCTTCAGAAGCCAGAAAATAGATCCTCGCTCTGATCTCAAATTATTTCGGTGGCTGTTTTGATATGGCTGTTTTGATGATGAGCAAAGACACTAACTTTTACTTCCACTTTACCTCCACTGTTTCCACAGTTGTCCTCTTAACACCAAATATTTGTAAAACACTTTTGGAAAGTAACTAACATTCAGTTTGTCTGTTAAATCTAGGAGAAAAGTGGATCCTTTTGTAGCAGTGCTCATCAGCGGTATCTTGGTCTTTAGCTACATAAGATCACTGTTAGCACCTTTGTTAGTCTCCGAAAAGAAATTAAGTTATTACTGCAACTGTCTCACTTGTATGTGAGAAAGTGAACAGGGAAACAGAATTCAGAGCATAAGGTAAGCTACTAAATTTAACAGAAGTTTGATAGTATAGCTCAGAAATAAACCTGGCCATACTCCCAAGAGTCACGCTGCCTGGATACACAAAGGAGGGCCAGTATAAAGTCAATGCTATAGGCAAGTTACTGCACATATTCTCACACCCCCATTTAACTAAGTAAATCCATTTGTGTCTCATTTACCCCTCATAGGCAGGTATTAGAAAATTTAAGGTTTTCTGCTAATGCGTATCCAAATCTCAAGACAACTTGAACCACCTGGCACCCTTCCACAGCCCCAGAATTTGCTGTACTATTTATTCCCTTTACTCAACACACATTTTGTTGTTTGTGTAAGTCAATGTAAATTAAAATTCAAACTTTAAGTATCTTCCTGTTGCTTTAATTTGTATATGACTTGCTGTATGTTAAACTACTTATTACAGGAGGTAGTTAACAGAATTCCTAAATTCAGAGACAAAAGCTCAAGCGGGTCTCTTCCCTCCTTCCCCCTGCCATTTGCATGCCCTAGGTTAGGGAGGGTGTCAGTCATTAACATTCCGGGTAGACAAAAGGCTTCAAGTAAGCAAAGAACTTGCACAGATTCACCTCTAAAAAGTCTGTCTCCTGTTCCACGTTCAACTGGCTGCATTTTACTCATCTTGCAGACAGAAGCTGGTACTGTGGGATTGCGTTAGTTACACCATAAGAACATCTGCAAGACTGAGCTTTCCAAAGGAGAAACAGAACATGACTACTTTTTGCTTTATCTCTTTGAGGCTTTGATAATTTTAATTGCAGAAGGAAAGACAGTGGCGTTCTTTGCAAAAGTGTCAGAGTACAGAAACATGTTTTTAGGTACCATCCAAGAGACACTACAATTTGACTGAAACCTGTTTGATTTAAAAAAAATTCTCATACAGCAACTGGATTTTTTGCATAATATAGATCTTGAACCAAAACATCCTCCTCGTTAAGCTTTCCAGCTACCCTCCACTCCTCCACAATAAGTGGAAAAAGTTTAACTTCAAAAGAAAAAACGTAACACTGAAACCATGAACAAATCAAAGGCTTACACTCAAATTTTAATTACTGCATTGACATATAGAAAAGATTTGAATTTTCAAGGTAACTGTAACAATTCATAATAGTTAACATATTATGCATTTTAGGAACTACAAAAGATTACAGAAGAGAGCTAGAAGAATCTCAAAAACCAACCCGTACCAGTGTCCTGACCTAGGATTGCTGCTACATATAAGCCTGACATCATGGAGTATCACCAACTTTCCAATAAACAATTTTACCAACATTAATCTGAATCTCTCATTAGGCCCAAACCCAACTCCTCTTCATCTTACTTATAGAAGAAACCAGTAGAAACAACTGCTTTCTTTCTGCCAATAGCCTTCTAGATACTTGAAGAGTCTTAAGTCCTTCTTTAGGTCTTTCAGCCTCAGTTTTACTGCGTCATTTTGAGTGGTCTTTAATCCTTTTCTCAAAGTTACATTAATATGTGCTGATTTTAATTGAGTTCTATTTTTTTTTATTTCTACACAGATAGATATGTTCCTTACCAGGATGGCAGGCAAGTTTACAGGTAGATAATGTAATCGGTAGACTGGGATAGACCAGCAGACTGGTTTTTAGACAAGAGATAGGGAGAAAACCCCTTTAAATCAAGGAAAATAAAGTATTCCAATTCTGAAGCTAATCTACAACCAGTTACAGCCTGTAATTCAACGGAGATCTATGAACAAAGAGAATCTAAATATAAATCAAATCGAAAAAAGTATGCTAATATTGACTTACTGTAGAGCAATAAAGTAAGGAAGTCAGCCAGAGCACTACTGGAAATATCATCTTGAAAGAATCGGGAGAAGGGGGAGGAATTAAAATATTAAAGCTTCAGAGGCTTTGCCAACATAGTGAGGAGAGGATCGTGTTACTACATGGATGCTACCATATTGTTTGTCTGCAATTTGGAAAGGCTTTTGTGCCTTAGTAAACTAGAAGATTAATCAAACAACTTGTGCATGGAGATACCATCCTCGTTACTTTGAGTGCAAAAATGCATTCTGAGATAACCAAAGATTGTACCTGTACTTCACAAAAGCCAGTAGCATGTCTCCACTGTAAAGTGGGAGTTAGGCAGAGAGAAACAACATCAAACAATTCAAGAGTCTGTTTACTAACTTCCACACCGTAAAAGCAAACGTTTCTGCACTCTTCACAGACATGAGACAGTATCTCCACATAGCTTTTTAGTGTGGTAAGCCATTTTGGCCAATAGAACCTTGGGAATCTCTGCACTTGATTCCATCACAGAGAAGATACTGCAATACGTTTCCTTCCAATAAATTAATAATACCAAAAATTATTTATTGAAAATTAATCAATAATCCTAACAACTAAGGACAATGCCAGCTAAATACTAGGAGGGGGAAAGAATTTCCAGGCTTGGGATACACAAACTGTATTCTTTTTAGGGTGGGGAGCACAGGCAAGATTTAGCTGGGGCATGTGTGTAGGGGGAAACCTTCCCATAGTCTTTCCCAAACAGCCAAATTAGCTTATTATAACCTAGTGCACAAATGAATTAATTACAGAGTCATTTCCCCCCTGCTCTTTTGTCACAAGAAGATGCTATGCAGAGTTCTTCACCTATGTTGCATACACATAGACATGGTCACTAAGCAAGAAGTAGTACTAAAATATTTATAACACTGTAGGTCACAACCAAAAATTTGAAAGACACTACCTCCCTTCAAGAAAGCAAATATCCAAGCCACATAAAATGGAAAAATCAGTTTTCTCATCACCTTATTGATAAGGTTTTCACATCACCTAGTCCACAAATGTCTAGATTTATAAAAACCAACCAGAATGTACTGCAGTAATTTAGTATCAAAGTTCAGCTTTCTACAGTCTCGAGTTTGAGGCCTCAGCTACTCAACCTAAGTCAAAAGATGGATGCAAGATCACCATTTTTTTCTTGGCAACTATGCTATTACAGTTTTGCAATATTCCTTCACACAGCAAAGGCACAGAGGATGAACAGATGCAATATAGAGAAATTGGGAAAAACAAGTATGTAGTGTCCAGCTGACTTCCACAGGACATACCAATTCTACACAACTTTTCAAAGTTCAAACATTTAACGTGACACTGTAAAGAATTGTAAAGACATAATATAAAACATTTAACCACCTACCAGCATTAACGATGGCATCAACTTCAAGCAGTGTAATGTCACCTCTATAGAGGGAGACTTTCTCGCTCAGACTTTTCTTCCCCTGCAGAACATCTTCAGCATTTTCACCTACAAAACAAGAAAGCAGTAAAACCAGATTACAAACGTGGGTCTGAGATCTCTATTTGTAAGTCCAGAGCGGGTATCAGCAGTTCCAGTTACACTACTGCTTTCAGACTGCAGCATCTCTCAGTTTTGCCTAGAGAGGGCACTGGTAACCCACAAAAATACCAGCACTTACCTAAAAATCACACTACTTGCTTTTTATTTATTTTCAAAAAAAAGCTACTATGAAGCACTGATTCCTTGCCCACATACTGTTTGATTAAAAAACTGTATACACATACACTTTTTTTTGAGCTAGAATCAAATAATTTTATTTGGTTACCATAAGTGTGCAAATTACAAAAAAATAAGAATTAGTTAAGATAATCCTCCCACTGAAGCGATAACTTATCCAAACCAAAATTATTCAGAACACGTACAATTACTCTTGAGCATGGCATTTGCCAGCAACCCCAAAATTCAGAACTAACCCTGGCAGCAGATAGTGAGGAAAAGAAAAATCTGAACAAAACCACCAGTAAATCTAAACTTGGAGCTTTGCCATCTTAAATTGCTGAACTAGAAGGCGGGGGGTGAAGACACAACACACTTTAGCTCTCAAAAGATTCATTACTAAAAAATGTTATAACATGTCCCTTATTGCAGTAAACTCTTTATTTCTGCATCACCAATTCACTTCATCTGCATCATACTCAATCTATAGAACTGTTCAGTTACCTCAAACACTTCTATGAACACATACTGGCAAAAAGCTTAACACAGTCTTACATTGTTAAGACATCCACATCATTAGCAAACAACTAATGAGAGAAGGAAAGATTGCTTAATTGATTTTTTAAATTATTAACGTTTTTGAAAATTAATTCTTTGACACAAGCCAAGTCTAAAGATGCTGGGGTTCATACATTGACCAGAAATAGAACTGCATTGCTAAAGTAAAAAATTAAGTGGGAAACAGTTCTCAATCTTCAAAACAAGTGCAATTTTTTTGTAAGAAAAAAACTCTCAAGAGAAGATTTAGTCAGAAGGCATAAGTCCAAACAAACCTGGCCCACTAGTTTTCAACTCAGTCTTCATTTTAATCAATTTCCACAAATTTTGGTATACCTGCTCAAATTCGTCAGCATTATAAGCAACTGTAAGTAGAAATAAAAAAGTTGCATTTATTTTAGGTGTTCCTTCTCCAACTTCAGCACAAAGGACTGGTATCAGAAATGGTTTATCTCAACCACTCCTAAATAACCACTCTCACTCAATTCTACTTTAGATTAGCTATTGCACACCTAGCGCAAAATCCATGCCACCTCCAACAAAAGATACACTGCCACTGTCGCTTACATTAGCATAAAGATAGTCTTGTATTCAAGTGTGGATATTCAGGAGTTTAATTCCAGTATTTGGCTCCTACGGCAACTATTCCACTGCCAACAGAACACACTCAGTGTCTTAGCCAAAGCAAAGAAAGTATTTCTGTGAAAAGGTATCAAGTTTTCATTATCATGTTAAGAACCTTGTACTACTCTAAACTACAAGTTGTACTGTTCACCCATTTTTCTACAGAAGATAACGACTGCAGTTAGCTGTTGCGTTGTATTAAAATAAAAATCAGCTGTGACAGATTTAGTCTGATTTATCATCTGCTTTCATGTTAACTGCATTCTGTTGCAAGTAGGACAGTTGTTTTCCCCATCCCTCCCCAGAGAGCATCCTACTTGAGCTCTGTCAAAGTTAAAATGCACACTGTCGTCGTCCCCCTCCACCTTCTGCCCAAATCCCGAGTTACTGCAACGCTAGTTAACATCAAATCAAAACACATGAAATTCTTTAAATTAAGACCATTAAATAGAAAGTACAGTTTGGATCCTACAGCATCTGTGCCAATACAATACAAAAACAAATAACAAAAAATCCACCAGGAAGAGTCATGAGAAGACACTACACAATAAAAAAAAACCTAATTCTCATTATCACCAATTTGAGTCAGAGCGAAAGCAGAGATGTCCCTTAGTCAATCTACCAGCAAGGTCATCTAACTCTTTCTATAGGGTGACACACAAGACGGTGTTGCGCGCAACAGTGCTGCCTCCCAATTTTCTATCCTCCACAGCCTTTACAAGTTTGCCTTTAGTGCTCACTCTTTCCAAGTACTGAATATATTTGCGCATGGTTCTCCTGAGACTCCTTCCTCATGGAAAAGCATTAGTAAATTCACTGCCTCATGAGAGAAAAAAACAACACACTTTTATATGATCTACCATGCCCTCTTCAGCAAGGCCCTCACCTGCCCCACAGTTGTTGGAAGAGCCCTGATGACCACTGTCTTTAATACAGCTCAGCAGTAAAAGCATCTGCTGCCCTGTACATCTTTGATAGATTACCCTCATTTTTTTCCAATAGAAGCCCTATTTAACAGAGGATTTTTTCTAGTTGTTCCAGAAGGATGCTCAACACTGACAGAAGTCATGGAGAGCCAAGCCTCATTCACAAAGACACTCAACAAGTGTCCCAAAATGCTGCTGATTACAAAAGTAATCCAAATTATCATACAAACAGTTGTAGAAGAGATGACCATTTTTGTTTTGCCATCTGCTAGCTCTCTGGGGCTGTCAGACAACGTTTCTTAACAAAGTCAAAACTGATATCTGATATGGGTTATTTGCTTCTCGTGTAGTCAGTTTAGTCATTCTGGCAGGGACACTGAAGTCATTCCTGGCTGTTATAAACTCACTTCCCACCTTTGTTTCCCATATCTTCCTTCATCACACATTTTTGTCTGCTTCTCAGATTAAAAAAAAAAAAAAAAAAAACACAAAAAAAAACACCATGCACTCATTTTCTTCAAATTCTCTTCCCAAGGTAATGATAAATCTCAGATCTCTGAGTAAGTACAGTAAGCCCTCAAATATGCCAAAGAAACTCAAATGCCGTAGGTATTAACCTGTAATTCATGGTACAGTAACTCAGTAAGGACAAGCCAGCAATTCCAGGGCATTGCTTTTTTCGCACACCATGCGTACATACTAGCACATTAATAAAAATCCTAATGTTATACTAAGGAATAAAAATGGGAATAAAATGTAAAATGGTAATTGAAATTAACCAGACTATTGCTGCTATAGTTATTTTTGTAAAGCCCTACCCTTATTACAGTTAAAAGCTTAACATTAACTATACTAGGTTTAGAGAAACTAAGAAACAGGATTTTGAATAATGTGTTATTGTTTCACAAGAAGGATGTACCCATCCAAAGTAGGACCAGAGAGTGATGAATCGTAAGAATAGCTAGCGAGCTACCAAAAGTTGCTTTCACTTGCTAAAAGAAACAGGTAACCAGAGGACAGGTAATTCCAGCAGGGGTAGATCGCAACCACCGACTCACGGACCACCTACCCCAATTATACCCCAGACTGAAAAGATGAAGAAACTGTGCATGCATACTAATTTACATGCTGGACAAAGGGACTTTCACCAATCATTCAATAGAATAACAATGCATATGTATTAAGGAGTTGGATATGTTAATACCATGTATACAAATAACTGTCAATTTGTGAACAAGGTGTGCTGTCTTGGGACAGACACTCATGTTTGCACAAATTTGCAATCAAATACCTCTGCTCTATGTGTATATTGGCATATTGCACACCAGGTAAATGAGCCCTGACTTTTGAGACAACAGACACCCCACAAATGCTCTAGGTCCTCCCCTAGACCCCAGCCTCAGGAATATATTTGAGTTGAAAATCTTCACCATGGACAGCTGAGAATTTTTGTCCCACCACAGTTTTTCTCTCCAGATCCACCCCATCACCTTCCATTCCTCTGTCTACGCAACCCAACTCCCTGAGCTTTTTCTCCTAGGTCACACCCTTTGGGCTTTTAACCATGCTTCCAATATGTCTGAGCTCTTTCTAGCCATATCTTTCTTGAAGTGTGAAGTTTATCAGCCAAGGTCTTAACATCAAGTACAGCAAATAGGCAGTACCATCTCTCAGCTTTACTTACAACTCCATCTAGCTTGCATAAAAGCAAGAGGAACCTTACATCTTACACATAAGCAGAAAAACACCTTCAATTTAGTAAACAAAAACTGCTTGGAAAGAAAATGCATGAAGTTCTTCAGAACTAAGAGGAAAAAGGACTTTCAGAACAGCTCACTAGAGGGAGCCCCCATAAAGGGCATGAATATGCTCAGCTGGTGCAATGGAAAGGGATGGTACAAACTTAACTGTTGTAAAAATCAATTCTGAAACACAGCCACTGCTAAAAAGGCTAGTACACTTTAAAGCACCTTAATTTTTGAAACTGGTCTCAGACATCTAATTACAGAAATCCCTACAGCAATACCAAAGAGCTTGCAACCAGAGGGAGGAGAAAAACCTACAGCTGGAAGAGCTTCTGTTTAAAACACATTTTCATTTTAGAACTATTGGATAATGAAAGAGTAGAGCACACACAAAGTAGTCAAAGTAGTTTTTAAAACCCCATAGGATAAAGCAATACCTATGGCAAAGTAAAATGCTCTTGGCACTCCATAAGCAGAAGCAGACAAGAGAAGAAATGAAAGAAAGAACAAGTGAAAAGGATTTACAGCAGCTAGGCTCACAGGCTTGCACTACTAAAATGAAATTTTGTTTAACAAGTCAGACAATGTTTTGAGTTTTTTTTTCCCTCTAGTTCTTAAAAACAGGAGTAACAGACTGAATTACAAGAAACAAAGTCAAAAACAAGAGTTTCATAATTTATAGCCAGTTTTTTAATTCACAGCTGAAGGGAACAAATTCATTCCAGCTTAAAAATCGATATTAAGTCTCTCCGCTATCTCATCCCTGCTACAACAGTTACTAGTAGAAACACGTATCCAGACAAGGAAGGCTTCTCCCATAGCAGTCTAACTCCATCTGGAAACAGCACTGGAAGAGCCTGAGCAAGGGACAAAGCGTTCCAACATCGACCCCAGACAAGAGCAAGCCCTTCCACTCCTAGGAGAATCCTCAGCAAAAGGCTGGATTGAAACACTGTTCCACTTTTCTTGGGCTGCTGAAAAAACAAAGGAATTGAAAGAGCTTTAAGAATGTATCTGACCACAGGGAAAGGTAGAGCAACCACCCTACTATATGCTCTGTGCACTTTTCAGTGGTTTGGTTTTGGTTTTTTTTTTTTCTTTTTTTTTTTTTTTTTTTAAAAATGTTTTGTAAATATTAAAAGCGACAAATTTTTAGCAACTACCAACCCCCCATTTACCACAGCTTTCCTTTCCTTTTTTTTTTGCCTAGGCTTTTGGAAATTTAAAAA
>Ga0181612_121595_pt1 | contig 21935 bp, 9 predicted proteins | sample HoacroProtozoa21_FD_119630 | JGI IMG/M metagenome (GOLD analysis project Ga0181612, IMG submission 119630) | Hoatzin crop microbial communities from Cojedes, Venezuel. Combined Assembly of Gp0051906, Gp0051904, Gp0051908
GACCAGGCTGCCCAGTGAGGTTGTGGAGTCTCCTTCTGTGGAGATATTCAAGACCTGCCTGGACAAGGTCCTGTGCAGCCTGCTGTAGGTGACCCTGCTTTGGGAGGGGGGTTGGACTAGATAACCCACAGAGGTTCCTTCCAGCCCCTACCATTCTGTGGCTCTGTGAAATGCATGCTTTGTATTTGGCATTTCTGAATCTGATAGTGATATACAATCTTTGGAGTTTTAATTCTTTGCTTGTAAGTGTGTTTAACAGAAGTTGAAATGAAAAGAGATCATTGACTGTGATATTTGAGAACACAACCCAGAAGCGCCTGGGGAGAGAACTGACAAGGAATGAAAGAGGAACAGCACACAATTAGAAATGCCACCTACCAAGCTCAGAGTGCTAAATGCACCTCTAAACCTCCTGTCTTATAAAGCACATAGCAGAGGTAAAAAGGGGAGGAGAGGGCCTACAGCAATGGTCAGGAGGAGCAACAAGATTGGGGCACCTCAGTTTGGAAGGAAGGTAAATGGGAAATGATATTCCAGTATTTCTTAGACTGTGAATCTTTGTGAGATAAGAAGGTTTATTCTCTTCCTGCCTGGCCCCAACAAGAACCAGTGCTTACCCACTTTAATTATCTGACTGTATTTCTAGAGAACACAAAATCACACTATTCAGAATCACAGCATGATATCCTTTTGGTTTCCATAGCATAACACAGGGACTTGAAAGATAAAGAGTCCGGGAAGGGCAAGGGCTGGTAAAATTTCATTTTTACAATGTTAAACTGTATAAGAGGCTGGGGTGGAATGGTTAATAGTGATCTCAGTTGCATATACTTAAAAGAGGGATTTGAGTCTGTTCATTGATATCACTCTAAACTTCTCTACAACAAGGATTTATTCATGGTCAAATTAGCCATTTTGCTTTTTCCTTTATGATGATTATTTCACTAACAGCTATTGGTGATTTTGCAATAACATTTTAAACATAAGCCAAAAGAAACTCAACCTGTGTTTACACAAAGACGAAATAAACCTAAAGTTTATGTGTAAGTTTCGCTTACACAAAGCAAAAGACATCTAAAGTTGGCCAGAGCAATGTTTTGTCTCTGGAAAATGCCAACAAATGTATTATTTTTATTTCAGAATAAAATGAAATACATAAATTCTCCTGAAAACTGATTGTTTTGAGAAGTAGTAGTCTCAGTTTTCTAACTTAGAATTTTAATTTTAATTTTTAAGTAATACAAGAAATTTGAGGACTTATTTGGAACCAAGGAAATTCTCTCTATTTAAGTCTACTCAAATATGGCAGGATAAAAGGCCATTGAAACAGCTGCAAATTATCTTTTCAAAGGTAGACCATTGAAAAGTGGCTTTTTGCAAACAAGAAGCAGACTTTTTGTGCCTTTCTCGCTAGAGGAAGTTGTCTAATTACTAAGGTATGTAGCTCTTTTTGTTCTCGGTAATTAGCACCAAGAAAATGTATTACCACAGTACGGGGCTTTCCATCCTCTTGAAGTATTTTGGAAATTAAAAATAGGCACTTTTTTTTTTTTCATTTAACAGTTCTCATTTAATGATTTAATGTACATGTGCAAGAAATTCAATTGATATGTATTTTCTCAGTGTGGAGAATGACCGTTCAGCCTTAGTAGGATTATTTATGCTACAGGTAAACCTCATTTGTTTCATAGCAAAAAGTGGTTTTGTAATGTCTCTAAAATTATCCTACCTGCCTGTAACAATCACTTATTACCAGTACTTTCTTGCAAATTAAATAGTTGTCCAATCAACTCAAGCTTATCTGCAGGATTTGTTCAGCGGGTAGTTGTATTCTTGGTGTGATTCTTGATGTTAGTCTGTTATTTAGTGCTTTGTTTCTTTTTAAAGAAGTGATGCTAGTAGTTGTACAAAGTACTGCTGATCAAAGAAAGAAGTATTTTACTCTGTGCTGGTTGATGTCAATTACTTTTCATTTGATAAGTAATGGTAATTTTGCAGTATTTTTCTGCATGAATAAGGCATTACCTTCCTGACTTCTAAGTCTCAAACAAGCAATAGCATCATGTTAAAGATTGCACTCAGGTGAAAATCCACATTGCAAGTTGGATGTACCCTTTTTATACCTGACAGACCACACCAGCTCCACTCTCCCAGGCTTGCACTGGTTGCTGTGGAGACTGGTTTCTGCAAGGTCTGCGGTGAGAATGCAGCCACTCACTCCAGATGTGCTCTGTGCCTGGAGAGCTGTTGTGAAGCTCAAAAGCTGACAGTGGAGCAGAACTGCCTGCGTTGCAGCTGTGCACGGAGAGAAGGGCATGCATGGGTGTTAATGCCTTGGTTTGCATTCATATCAAACACCAGGAAGAACATGCAGAAACCAGACTGGCTATGTGAGTGACCTAAGGGGATATCCCTTGTCTGTGCCCTGAAGTCATCCTCCAACTCCATCCTCTGCTGTTGACCCATCTGCAACGCTTCGTTTGTCCCGTTTTATCCTCAGGTGACTTTGGTTAGCTGTCCTCCATGTTCTTGAACGTGTTTTGTGAACTTCAGCGTAACTTGAGCAAACCAGAATATCCTTAGCTTTGCTGAGGACAATACAAACAATCTTCAAGATCCTCCTGTCCATTACCTTTGTATCTTTCCTCTCCTTTATCCATATTAGCTGCTATCCACAGTAACAATAAACCCACATTCTTCCTACATGTATATTAGCCTTTCCACTTTGTTCCTTTTTGGTCTTCACAGTGATTTATGTAGATTTCACCTCTGTTTCCATTGTTCTGTCAATGTCCTTACACCAGAGAATATATTGTATTTTGTTTGCAAGACACCTCAGCTGTTTATGTAAAATTGTTTTTTCATAACTGTTGTTTGTTGTGATGCTTTATGTGAATCAGGTTGACATATATGAATTACATATTATTTTCCCCTTTTCTCACATCTGTCTGCTTGTCTTTTTGCCCTTGCTTTATTTTTTACATCCATCAATGTAAGGATAATGATTTCTGAATGTTCAAAATGTGCTTAGCATAAAAATCTCAGTTCCTGATGATGCCTCTGGAATGAGGATGGTGATTAAGTGGCACAGTGATAAACATGAGCACCTATTGGACTGGCTTTCGTATACATAGATGTGAACTGGGGAAGTGGGCTTATTGATTTATTGGTTGAACAAGAGCTCTCCTAGTTTGGTAGTATCTTAGATTTGCAGAAGTTGCCCAAGAGACTTAGAGATTCTCTCTTGTTTTTTTTTCCCCATGTGCAGTCTTTTGTACTGTGTATGTTTTATTGTGTGAACTCAGTCTGAAATTCAGGTCATTACCTGCTTTCTTATTCTTGCTAGTGCATGCGGTCCTGTTCATTAACCAGCTCCATGTTTCTGGTTTGTCATGTCACATTCCCAGAATAATTTAATCTCTGTTTGGGTTTTTTATTATCCTTTCCGTCTCTGTCTTGTGAATCTTTAACATTATTCTGTCATGCTCAGCAGCTTTGTTCCTGTCAGCAGCAGTGGAATTAGAGCTCAAAAATTTCTGGTAAGTATTAGTAAAATCACAGTATCTAGACAGATAGAAATAAAAAAAACTAGCCATAACTTGCAGGGACCCAGGCAGAATGGGGTTCAGACATGGTGATGTCTGGTAATGGTGTATTGTAACATCATAAGATTTGAGAATAATGTAAGATTTTCTGAGAATTCTTCTCATTTTTTCATGCTGTCCTTCACCACTGCATATCTGATACATGACAACTGCTTTCATCCCGTCTAATACTTGCTAGTCAAATTTCATCTAGTTATTGCAAGGTTACTAGCAGGTGTTTCAAAAAATAAAGCAAGCTAAACTTAGAGGGACTTGGTCTTAGAGAAGTAATACCATACTTCTCACAGGCACATTTTCTCTTTTATGGATCCACAGCATTCTGCTAACATGGTTTTGTTTTCAAGTTGATTTTTAATAAGAAATGGACTTCGGTTCTCTTTGTAATAAAGTTTAAGAGATTTTTCTAAATTTGCTATAACTTAATCCTAGAATTAGTCTTGAAGAGTTCCACTACATCCACCTGCCCAGTACAGAACCCTGCTTAGGAGACCTTGATGAGTGGGGAAAGTTTCATTCATTTTACTCATGTCTGACTAAACCATGAAGAAATAGGAAAACATGTTTATTTTCTCCAGCTCAGGATATAATGACTAACTTTTCTCTGTTACTGATCAAATATCTTGAGGTACATAGGTACCAGAATGAGGTAGAAATCTCAGCATTTCTGAAATCATGCTTTAGCTGATTATAAAAGTCTGCAGCATTTCAATGAATTTGAAAGTAAATAGAACGCAGTATGTCTTCTTAATAGTGAGTCAAATATTCATTAGATTCTTGTTCTTTACTAGTTGGATAATGAGTTGCAGTGATTTTAACAGAGTCTGTTTGAATGTATAAAGTTGTACAGTGGACTCTGGGATTTATTTTAGCTTTACTATGACTGAAAAGATTTCTGTTACTGCTAATTTCACAAAATAGTAGCCCTGCCATTTAAATAAAACACTTTGGCTAAAGGAGAAATGCTAAAATGTTCTAACACTTTCCTTTTTATGATCTATTAAGTGATGGGCTGTAGTGCTGAAGATTATTACAGTAATAAATTCTTAAAGTCAAGATATACATGATTATTACAGTAAGAGATGGTGAAACACAAAAGGATATATTGAAATTACTGCCTTATTTCTTCCTCTGTCTAGGTAGAAATGCTTCTTTTCTCTCAGCAGTGATGGCCCTATGTCTGGGTGATGATTTCCTCCACCCATGTCAGAGGTTTCTTATTAAAGCTCTTATCTCTTACTGGCCCTTAGCTAGCTCTCCAGTAAAGCATACTTCAGCATCTTTCCTCCAAAGGTTACCCAAAGGGCCAGTCCAGGCAATTCCACAAAAATCAGGCTTGATAGTAGAAACTGAGATTGGCAAAAAATATACAGACACTACAGGAATCACTAGTTGTAAATAAAAAAAAGCACCATTATTTGGAGTTAGAGATGTCATCTGAATTACAGCTTGAGCTAACAGAGCTGTGAAGACAAGCCATTTTGTTGACTAACAATCTGCAAAGGATGTTTTTCAGTATGCCTGGGCTACTCTGGGACAATCAATGCAATGTTGCTCTACTCCAGATGTACCTATTCATCTGCAAAACTTTTAGCACACATTGTTCTCCTATTTGTAAACAAATTATTCAACAATCCCAGTGTATCACCAGAGCGACAGACAAACAGATGTGATGTGCTATCAGAAGTGGCTAATTTGAGATTCAATAATTCTTTTGTGTATGCTACCAATTAGCCTTAAAGAGTAGAGGAATGCCTGACAGAAAAACGTTTCATTTTAAAACCAGCTGGTCTATTACTGGGCCTTGGGAATCTTGTATATCTTGATGATAAAATCAGAGAAGCAGCTTTAATGCCTTTTCTTTATTTTCCTTCAATTCCTGTCAATGTAATTTTAAAGAGCTTAGGTGATTTATGTTGGGCCTTCTGGTCTTACTGCAAATTTGCTTCAAAGTTGCCTTGTTAAGAGAAAAATTTTAAGAGAAATTAGTGACAAAAAGGTGCCATTCTTCACCACTTGCTATTGCTTATAAACTGTCATTTTCCTTTAGAAAAAACAAAGCTAAAATCTGTATTTATTTCATAGTCTATTCTTAGGCATCCTTCACTGTGTGTAGAAATCAGTGTTACAGTTGAACTAGGTTTCTCCCTAGAAGACAGCAAAAGGCTAGATTTTGTGAAATACATATTTTTGTGTATTTTTTTTGAAAAGAGTACTTTTCTACATTTTAATTCTAAATACCCCTCTTTCTCTGATTCTTTGGAGATTTAAAGTAAGATTTTTTAAATCTTGTTTGTTGTCTTTCATTTTGTCTGAATAATGGATGTCCAAATGTGATCTAATAGATTAAAATTTATTATTGTCCATTTTAATGGATTTTAGCCTTGCTCCAGATGGTTAGGTCTTACTTTGAGTTGGGAAAAGCTAGGGCTGTCTAGCTTAATGGTTAAAGTGCATGGCTGAGAGTGGAGGAGGAGGAGTCTGGGAGCTCTGTTTCTTCTGCTTTTAGAGTATTACACATTGTAATAAAATCTCATCTGGAAGCAGATTTCACCACCTCTTGCTCTCTCTCTGTCAGTCGGCTATTGTACTCTCATCTGCATGTCTCTGTGGAATCCCCCCGGGGCTGAAAAAGGGCCTTGAAGATGGTCTCTGTAGCTGGGGATAGTGGGATTTCACACAAAATATGAGCACCTTTTTTTAATGATAGTGGCTAACCAACTTCACTTTCAGTTCCTATCAGAGTGTGGTGTAACTCCAAATTTCTGTTACTAAGTCCTGTACCTGCTTGGGACTGCACTGCCTGGCAGATGGCTCTGATCAGGACCAGACATCTCACCCCCACACTACTCAGCCCGTGTCATTGCCTTGTTTGCACAGGAGTCTCACGTCAAGGGAAATGTTGCAATCTGATGCGTAACTGCCAGATCTATGTAAGCCCCTTAAGTTTTCTGGCTCCTGAAGCCTGGCATTTGAAGATCATAATCTTGCACTTAGGATATGCATTCCGCAAAGTCCTGTGTTAGGAGCTTGTAAAGTCTTTCTGGATTATTTTCTGACAGCAAGTGAAATGAAAGGACACTTAGGGGCTGCTCTGTAACATTTAACTTGAGCCATTGAGAGTCCAGATTCCTAAAATAAATACGCAAGATTGCTGTGTAACAGCTGAGGTAGGCTACTAAACACAGATCCATAAAAACCATAAAGACTTGAACAGCACAGAAACTGGGACCTGGTTGGAAGCTAACCGCTGAGTGCCGTGAAAGCGTAGATATGGCTCTTTAAAGCTGTTTATTTTGCATAGGAAACAGATTTAACGGAACTGGACCCAATGACATTTCTCCTGCATGGGAGTGTTAGTCACGAGGCTGAGTCACTTGCTTAGCTGTGACCTTGCAAATAATTGCTTGTACATAACACAATAGCCTCACAGAGGGAAGTGTCTCACCTCTAGCTTCGGTTGGTTTCCTGAAAAGTGCTTTCATACTTTGTAGACCAGAACCCCTTTTCCTCAAATGCTAGACTATGCCTTGGAGGAGATAGAGACCAGGAAAATGCCTTGTCTGAAATTTTTTCTATGAGGAAAGAGGTAGGCATGAAGTTGTTTAGTGATGTCACACAATTTTTTTACTGGCAGGCATGTAAGTAACTTCAGGATTAAGCGGACGGAGAGTGGCTGTTTTGAGCATATAAACATCAGGCTTGGGCTTTGTGCCCATCACTTCCGATACTTCAATCTCTCTCTTGATCTAGCTCTCAGAGAACTATCTTGTTGTATGAAGTGAGAAAAAAAAACATGAAAAAGTCCTCATATAGGCTTTGTTTCATTTAACTTAAAAGGATGTAAATGAGCAACTGAAGTTAATGAAGTTACAAATCTAGATCCCTAGTTGAAATAAGCTGATATAACTTTTTCTAAAACAATGTGTTTTCATCACATTATGTTGGATGAGATTTTATTGTAGCATTGCAAACCAGTAGTGAGTCACAATCATTCCTACAGTGCTACAGACTGACAGAGTAATGAGGGAGGGATGTGGATCTTTTCCAAAGACTTGCTTTGGGGTTTTGCCTTTAGCGGACTTCTGGAGATTTCCTGAGAGGTTGTTGGAAGTATAGTTAGTCATGATCCATGCTCTTGAGATGGACTTTAGAGATTGCTTCACCAGAATGGATTTCTCCTGAATGGAATTTCTGCAACCTCCAAAATCCATCAGTAATTTGTATAGATATTACACTGCCTGTGGCTTTTATTTTCTGCATAATTTTCCTTGACATTTAAATTACCAAGAAATAAGACTTTGAAAGTTTATTTCTTTAAGCAGCAATTAGTGGAGAAAGCAAAAAATAACAGTCTCTGGTGACTATGTATTGCTTATTACATATTTATCGCCATTCATAAAAACATCTGTCACTTTGCTCTAGGTGCCCTTTATATTATTTTCAATGCAATCATCAAAGCATCATTCACCAGTTCCATCTAATCACCAGAAAAATTCAGGACAGTGAAAGAAAGAAACTTTTGTCACCGTGCCCATCACTCACTCAAGAAGCCCTCAAGAAGAGGGCTCTGCGCTGTGTCCTGGACTATTCTGCAGCTGATGGAAGTAAACCCTTTCCAGAGGTGGGCTCACAGTCGCTGCCTGTTGAACAGCCGTTTGGACTGCGTGGGAAGGGGCAACGTGAGCAGGTGGGCAGCGGCCCCGCAGAAGAAGGGATACAAGTAATGCGCTTCTCAGCAGCAGAGGAACCATCATTAGACCAGGCTGTCTCCCGGACCAAGAGAGAGAGGTAGTAAAGATTTACGATGGCCTGCTCTGTGTTCAGGTTTGCTAGGTTTAATTTAACCACTCCTAAATGTTTATCATAGTGGTATTATATCATCTGGTGGTATTATCCCCAGGGAAAGTTACACTGTTTTTTCTGCTTGGTAAGGGTACAACTGCTCTCTGGTGCCAGTATTGTCTGTCCCGGGTAGCCTGCGCTGATCTGTGGGACTGATGATATTCCTCCTTCTAGAAAGGTTATCACTGCAAAGGCAGATAGGAGAGTTGGAGGCTCTCTTGCATGTCACACCATCCATGCTACTAATAGGTTGTTACCCTAACTGGTACACTAACTGGAGGTTACCCTAAGCACTGAATATGCCTGAGATTTTTCCTCTGCAGATACTAGTCAGTCCTGAGAGCACATCAGCATGGAAGCAATTGATTCAGGCACTTATTTTAGCCTGGAACTGGCTTTACACAACGGTGTGAATGAGGCCACAAAGATCCAACGTTGTTCTTGTCCTTATACTATAAACATTCTGGTGGTTGTATGTTAATCAGCATTCTTACTTATGGCCAAAATTGGTCATTAGCTGAGCCCATGGCATTCTGAGTTAATTGGTGATATGTGAACTGATGCAGCCTGGATCCAAATTTCTATTTCACATTCTTAACTCCTATTAACCTCAGTGGGAGGAAAATGCGTGTTCCTATTTCTGGTGTAACAAGGTCCTTAGCCTGTTACTTGAAGAGTAGTCCTGAAACTATCATTTAATTTCCTCACTAGCTAAACAGTATATAGCTTTAATGTGCAAGAAGACTTTCACATTAAACGTCTCAGTATTAGAAATCCACGTTATTTCCCTTAGAATGGCAGAGAATTAAAGGCATGATTGGAGTTAGTGATTGTAGTGTGGGACAAATGGAAATTCAGCCACTAAAATCTTGAAACGTCACCATGCAAGCATAGTAGTTATACAACTGACAAAACTGCATTGCAGGGAAAGCACTCTATAAAGCAATTTATCTTGTAACTTTTTTTGCATCAGTTGTTGCAATGCACCAAGGGCTTTCAGGTAACAATTTTTGTTTTCCAGATACTTTGCTGTAAGTTTTAGCTTACTATGAAATTTTTGTTTAATCTTTCTTTAAATGGCATTGGTATAATAAATGGAGAACTCTAATCTAAGTACTTAATGTGCCAACAGAAGTGGGGTCATCAAAAGTTGTTAATGACGCTTGATGTTCTATTTTGCTAAGAGAGTCTACATTTGATAAAAGATTCATCTCATTTTGGTTCACTTTTTTAGTATGCAGACTTCTTAGAATTACTCCTACAAGACAGGTCTGGTAAACAGATGGCTGGGCTTCTGATTTCCCTTTTGTATCTCTTCTGTTTTGAATCATTATGTTATACACATCTAGTACAGTTGGTAATGTAATGTAGCCATTACCTACTATGTTTTGTAACAGCACAACTTCTGAATACCCAGAAGAGCTTTCTTTGGTGAAGTGTCCTGCTTTCAATTACCGCTTCTTTTGAGTGATGGGACTAATTATTCTTATTCCATTTTCATAAGTTCTTGTGTAGAAAAATCTCTCATTCTGGTTATAAATTTCTGTCTTCAGCCTTATAATGATTATGGACAACTGCCTTGTTATGTTTTACGTAACTTTCATTTCTTCCTTCTGGTTCTTTATAGGATGAAATGTTTCTTTCATCTTCCATTTCCTCAGTGCATGCATAGCGTAGATGATGGTGCTCACACTTGCCATCTGCCTTTTCTCTTTTAATAGCAGATTAATTTGCTGATAGTTTTAAAGCCCATAGCTTGTGATAATGTGGTGCCATTTACTCTGAAACCTGTTCCAACTACATGTTTGTGGCTTTCAGAGACCCCTTTCTGAGGCAACATCACTTGTGAAAAGGCAACAAACGTGTTCTGCTAGCTTGTTCAGTTGCAGAAAGCTCTTGGTCTGCAGCAGCTCCAGATGTTCCCTTTCCATAATGAAGATAATTTAGTAATATTGCACACATCTCACTGGGGTCATACAATCGCTAGGAAGGGTAAAAATGTTTTCCTGCGGAACAATGTAATACCTTAATGAAATGAGTATGTAAATATGTACATATATATCTCAAGAGACTACCTTTTGTTGCCACATCCAGTCTCATTGACTATATTTTCAGTCTGATATCAGGAAAAAACCCCAGTACATTTGTTTTCATTTTTCAGCATAGTTGTTTATTCTTCAGAATTAGAGGTACTGTAATTTGTCACTGTCTGGTTGATTTTGGTAACAAGTTATGTCTACAGTACCCACACTTGCATGTAGGAATCCCACTGGGGATAATGAAAACTGAAACGTGAATTTAGGATTTGTATTTCAAACTTTCACAAAAAAACCCCACGCAAATCTGAAAGTAAAGCAATATTCAGGCTGCAAGGGATTCCTTTCTACTCTCTGTTTCACTCCAAAGTTTCTGAGGACTCCATTTGATCTTACAGCATCTGACAACTGCTCTACTGCAATTATTGTATTTCTTTCCCATAAGCAGGATTCTTCACAGTGAATGCAGAAAATCAATATACTTTCACTGCAAGATTGTTTTCAAACTGTCATGAAACAGCTCATCCCTAAGCCTCAATACCAACTTCTCAGTTATGAGTATGTTTTCACTCCGGTCCATTTATTTCCAACTTCACTTCTGCCAGCAGTGAATCACATTTTTCCTGCAAACTCACTCTGTGTAAGCTTTCTTTCTACTTAGCTTAGTGTCCTCTGTCTGTTTGTCTCATTCTCCAAGGAATCAGTGGCTTTTTAAGGCATCAGGTGTTGACACAACCTATCAAAGCCCAGGTGTCTGCAGGTCTCTAAACCTTGTCCCTCAGGCTATGTGTTTCCCCTCTGGTCTCTCCAGTTCTTATTTGAAACTGATGTTAAGTGCCTTAGAAAATCTAGTCCATACTCTGATCACTTTTTCGGTAAGTAAGTTTCTTGCCCATTTTACTAGGATCCTGATCTATCTTAATGTCAGTTCATGCTTTTTATTTTTCTGAACCTCTCCAATTTTGTCATTTACTTTGCTGATAGCCTGCATGTCTCAAATTCCTCTTTGCTAATGAAACTGGTCAAAAGCATAGCTCTGAATCAACACTTCCTACTGTTTTTCTGACAGAAGGATGTGAAGAGGCAGGTCTGAGACAGTTTTGCCTGTCTCAACAGAGCTGGCTTTTATAAACTCCCTCTTGCTCATCTCTTTGAAGCGATGCTGACTGCAACCATCAATCCCTGATTTCTTGCCCGTTGTAGAACGTGTTGAAGGCATTTCTACTCTTCTGTTTCCACTCTGATGCTTTGTACATCGTGGGATTTATTCAGTACATGTCTGTGAGCCTATTTACCTGAGAACATTCAGGAAAATTAAGCCTAATTAGTTTTCTAAGTGGATTAGTTGAATGCCTGTATAGATGCTCCAAGTCAGAATAGGTATGGTTGCAATGCTAGTGACTTGAATTTACTCTGGAAATAATAAAGCTAAATTTAATTAAGGCCACTTTAATTCTGAATTAGTCTTTAACATGGTGTATAAAAACCACTATGAAAGAACACCTTTAGATAATTTTGAGTAATTTTCCTCAGTGACCCCATGTTGGCAAGGCCTTGTTTAGAAGATTCCATTAAGAAAAAGGCTCTTGATGCTTAAGTTCATTAAATCACTCTCAGGTTTTAGCAACACTTTTTCTTCTTTCCCTCCCCCCTCCTTTTTTTTTTTTTTGTGTGCCAGCGTGAAACTACTACGTTTTTGAGAAGCTCTATCTTGGAAGATATTGTAACTTTTTGTTATTTAGAGAGATTTTAAAGCTAATGCATTTCCATAGATCAAATTTGATATAATACTATGTTATCCTAGACATGTGAAAAGAGGCTACATGAAATTTGTTTTCTGGATTCCCCAAGCTGATCAATCCGCAGCCACTACAGGGGCAACCTCCTTCTGTGCCATTGTGTTTCTTCACAAAAGGAAGAAGAAAAATGCCTACTGAAAGCTATGACACTTGTTGGAAGTTCCAGGTGAGGTTAAAAGTAAGAAATATATTTATTTAACAACGACTTAATTAGTTGTCCTTTTGATTTCAATTCATTTAGCTCATTCTCCATTTAATTCTGCAGAATTTAATGCAGGTAAATTAGGAGTAACTTTTGCCCTGTGTGTTTGGATACAGCTGTAAGTTCATGATAAAATGTAAGAAAAGCATGCTGTAATTTATATGTGATGATTTGTGAGGTTAGAGGCTGATTATTTGTGCTAGGCTGCTGTTAATCAAAATCCTGCTATAGTCAACAATCAAAGACAAAACACACGATTTTGTTTCAGCCCTGTCTTTGTCTACGTGTAAACTGTTTTGGACCTGTATTTTTTCTGGATTACTACAGTTCCATTAAGTAAATCCTAGTTCAGCAACTATTCATATCTTTCACTAGATGTTACGGCATTTTGCGTTGCTTGCTGTCATGATGGAGGTCAGGTTCAACGTGACCTTTTATGGTTTTAAGACCAGCAAAGATTCCAAGACAGGTCTATGATAATTGGACTTGTATGGTAACTATCTGCAAGGTATTTTGTAGTGACTTATGAAATAAGATCCCTTATTTTTCAGGGGCGCAATAGTGAGCTGTCAAATGTGATAAAACAAAGTTTCTTGCAGAAGTTAATAGACGCTCCCTGTATTTGGCATGGGTAGAAAATTAGGTAGGTAGAATGGGAGAAAAAATCAAATCCATATAGTTTTGGACTTACAAGCTCAAAGGCTGAAAACGCAATTTGAAGGAAAACACAACTGAAAAAGAAAATTTGAACACTTATCTGATTAATAAAAGTCAGAAACGGAACTGGGAAGCTTGTGTGCCTCAGGCTTATTTTATCATTAAGGTGTAAGATCTGAAAGCAAGTGTTGAAATGACGTGAATAAAGAATGGAAAACTAATACTTACAGATATTCTGACAATGTAAGAGTTATAGATCTGACTTCCAGCTATTCAAGCACAAGAGTATCAGCCCAGATTTACTGCAGTTTGTTTGAAGTTATTCGAGGAGACTGGTCTCAGATATATAACGAGGTAAAAACTAGAAACATTCGCATGTCTTACCTTCTGCCAGCATGTATGCACCCCAGTCATGGCTGAATATTAACAACAGAAGACTCACCAAGAAAAATATCTCGTAGTGCTTACTTTGCTGAACTGCATAAATTATTTCCAAAATGAAGGGACTTCACAATTCAGTTACTGTATTGTAGAGGAAGGGGGGGAAGAAAGATGTGTATCAAGGAGTTACCAAACCAACTTTTCCATCTGTTCAGTTTTCCCTTGGCATACACAGAAATAATGGCCCTATTTCAGTGGCCAGCAAAACAATTTCTAGATGCAATATATGTAAGTGGTATGACATTTAAGTGGTTTGTGATTCATCTACATGAAAGATGCTACAGAGATATGAAATCATTGTCTTCATTATGAAAAAGGATCACTGCATTGCAAATAGTATGAATCAAAACAAAGGCTCAAAAGACTGCCTGTTGGTATCTGATAGTACTCCCACAGTAAATATGAAAAATAGACCCACTATACTGCAGCAGCGATATGCTCCTTTGTGCTTAACATTTCCACTTGATTGTTACTTTCTCTCCAGGATGAGACATCTGTCTAGAAAGAAGCTACTCTTATTTTTTGTTAACTTCTGCAGGTTTGAACATTTATTTATACAAATTGATCTAAAACAGCAGGGAAATATATGTGCCTGTCTAGTCCATCTTCTATTATGGGGCAGCTTTCCATTCTTTTTCAACAAATCTTCTCATAATTTAATCCAATCTACATAATATAATCTCAGAGACCAGTGAAGGAATCCCCTGATCTGTAAACCCTGAATATCTAGAGACTCGTTGGGAGTGCTGGGGATAACCTGGTGGCTCCAGAATACAGCCAGGATGGCTAATTTCACCTTGGTGTAGAAATGGACACAGTATCACCTTAGAACTAGAAACACTGAGAATCACATACAGCTTACAAGAAAGATACTGCAGGGAAGTCAAAGTTTTCAAGTTTTTTAATCCATTTCCACCCCAAATTGGCCAACTACCATTGTATCTGGTCTTAGTCAAAAGACGATAATAGACTCTGAAAAATGTATCTCACTTAGAAGTTAGCTATCAAGTGTATGTGCTAATGTGCAGACTACAAAGCTCAGTACACTACCAAGTGCACTGCAAAGTGCAAGAGAAATTTCACATTGAAATATTATCAAAGAAGGAAGGGAATCTCGCCTTTAGTTAAGGAAAATACCTATTTACTGTTAAATACGTGCAATGCTACCTAGTTTCAACACAGAGACATTTCACATAGTCAAAGGACTAAAATGATGCTTGTTTTAATCAAAAGGGCTGGATGGATCATTTGAGGGTTGGACTTGATGATCTTAGGCGCCTTTTCCAACCTTAATGATTCTATGATTCTATGATTAATTCTTTCTATTTCTCCTAGGAGATTGCAAAGGGGAAACTGCCTGCAGATAGTAACTTGTTCCACCAAAAACACAGCCTGAGGAAAGGCAGGCATAGAAACCTCTCATGTGTTCTCTCTGGTATTCATCACAATATTAGAAGTTATTGCAGTTCTTGAAAATGATAATTCGTGGGTTATCAAGGAAGCAAGCCAATGAGGCTTGCTATTTCCTGAATCTTCTGCATGTCTCCAAGAGAAATGTCTTCCCCAGGTCTACCTTTTGTCTCACAATAGGATCTCACAATAGGACCTGAACCCTTCAGGGAAGGAGTGGTCATGCTGTGCTCCAACTTCTGTGCATGTCTCTTGCAATTCTGCGAGTATGGGTTTGCATTTGCCTCATGGAGAAAAGGCTGAATCTGCTCCCAAGTTCTCAAAGGATATATAAAAATGTATTTTTAAGAGTTGTATTTTGCTGTTTTCATGCCTGAAACTGTTTTAGTTGTCATCAGAATATATGCTTTCTACAGAGTAGACTATATAGCCCAAATTCAGTATCTTCCTTGATCTTTGTTTTACCTAAAACAGCTTTGAAATATTGAATAGTTCAAAATATGTGAAACTAGTATATTGCACATTCATCAACACAGTTAAGAATTTGCTTTAAATCTAGCTTTTCTAAATAAGGTTTATTTATATGTTATACTAGGCACAACCACAAACACAGCCGCTGTCAGCTAAGTATAATAACTGCCAAACACAAGTCTACTGAGGTCACAATGCTATACACCATATGAAATAATCAAGACAGAAAAACTAATCTATGTAGGTGACTTTTCTGAATGTTCTTGGCTTTCATGTAATGTGAAAAATTTGATCGTCTGTCTACAATAGAAACACCTATCGATCAGCTGTAACAAACCCCCCCAATGGATATATTCTTATTTCTACATTGTCCAAAAGCTTGCCAAAACCCAGTGCTTTTAATGAACAAACAATAAGGCGTACTCTATGTTTGGAAGACTTAGATTCCTCTTTTGTTATTGATTGGAGGGTTAGTTAATTTGAATTATTTGAACTGTCTGATTTTTTTTGATAGTGATTTTCAGACGTTGCTGTTAAAAGAATATCTTTAGCAATTGGATAAAAAAAATGATAAAGGAATCAAAGTAGTAATAGATTTTTCAAGGAGTTAACAGTAGTGACATTTTCTACTGGCTAAAATCAGAAGTTAGCTGAGGAAATTAAGAGGCAATGCTTTTCAAAATAACAAAAGAAATTATCTTTTGCAATAGGAAAAGGAATCTGAGAAGCTCAGTTTAGACATTAGGAGTTCAATACTATTTCAGAGGGTGAGATATTTGGATGGGCAACAGGGACGCCATAGTAAATCTCTTAGATTGTAAAAGATGTACTAATCAGTGCTCATATTAAGATGTACTAATCAGTCCTTAGATGCATGTTCAGATTACCAAAGTATTAGAACTAGGAAGCGTCTCTGCCTTGTGAACATGACTTCATATCCTTTCTTCTGAAACATGTTTGTAAGTTTCCTACAAAACAAATATCCTAATCAAGATCTGATTTAAGGTCAATTTTAGTACCAGGTGATAACCTACACAGGTGAACAGGCACTGTCAAAACAGAGCTATTAGACTAAATAAATCACTGTTTTGATCCAGCATAGCCTTATGCTTATAGTCTTTTCACTGTTGCTGATATGATGATCACAATCCCACAACATGAGACTGGAGTTTACGTTAGCTCACCTGCTGCACATCTAATGCTGAGAAGTGCAGTTTCATTGGAACTCTACACCACAACAGATTAATTTCTCTTTTATTTTTTATTTTTTATTAATTGTGCTGTTAATGGTCTGTTAATGCAATTTCAGGCATCAGCTTGTTATGTAAAGGGGGACAATTAGCTGAAACAACAACATTCCATAAATCCTTTAAAAAATATTTTGTACTCAAAAGACTAGAGAAGCTTAAGTCCAGGTTATCCCGTTAAGAGAGAGAAAGATTTTACAGTTAGCACCAACAATTAAATCCAATCTCTGAATATGTACTATAACTGTTACTTTTACAACCTGATCTTTACAAGTGAAACAGCTTTGCCTGTGTCTGCTATGAGGAGTTCTGAGGAAGCATGCAGGAAGCATCTTTCCATGCCTGTGCCGTGGGTAAGCATGGTGTTTCTGCAAAGGGCCTCCCTGCTCCACAGCTCTCCATGTCTGTCTATGTGTACTACACATTAGTCACTTACTAGAATTCATGGATGTTTTAATTTTCCTCCTCCCATCCAAATCTTTTGCCTTGCTGCCCCTTGTCTTCAGAACCACCATGGCAACACAGCTTTCTTCTTTTCACTTAAGGCTGTGTTTGAGCCTCTGTCCCCAAAGGTACTGGCATGGTGATACTGTGATTGACTTTCAGGGGAACACGGCTTCACCTGTGTGGTCTTATCAGAGAGATGTAAATATTGGTTCACAGCATCATTTTATCACCCATCTCCTGTGTTTGAAGTGAACTTACAAAAATCTTCCATGTTGACTTTTTCATTGAGGCTATAGCATAGAGAACAAAATCCTCAGGTCATGCGCTGATTCTCAGGATTTGAATGCTAGGACTCAACTACAAAAGGTTTCTGTTAGAGCACCTAATTTTTAGGCACCTTGGTATTTAATATCATGGGTCCTGAGACAGGCTGTCTATAAAAAGTATGGAGAGAATGATGTCTGATATGAGAGGAGTGGCCCACCAAAGCTGGAAAGCAAATGCCTGAAGCAGTGAATATGAAATGCTGATCCTCCCTAGGGCTAAAGTACCTTACTGAAGGTTTAGTGCGTGGCATCTACGTACCATGAAGCTCCACGGTCCTATGCAGTATTTACGTAAGCACTTCTCTCTGACCGTGACTCAACAGGAAGATCTCAACTCCGATATTCCTGCTGGTAGGTCTCACCGCTAGGCTATAGTGTCACTCTGGTACCTTCTCTTTTTTCTAGTCCAATAAATAATGAGGTAGACAAGATGGAAACCTGAAATAACAGGAACAGAGCAGCCCAACAAGAGTAGGTAATGGTAATGACATTTACCCTTCAGGTAGGTTCAAGGCCTCTTTCCAGTCTTTGGGAAAGAACAACTGCCGACATGCAAATGGGAGAGAAGCAATAGTAACCTCTCTTCTTTAAACCATGTACTATGCAGGACCTTACCTTGTAGTTCTAGGAATTAGTCTCTGTAGAGAAATACTGACCTGCTTAGCGGTGTCAAAGCTCATGCAGATACTTGGACTTTAAATAAATAAAGAAATACACAGCTTTTAACAAGTCCTATTTAATAAGGGCCTATTGGCTTCAGGTAGCTCTAAGATGAATTAGTAAGTTTTGATGATATACAATCTCAATTTGTATGCCAAAAGGATAGTTATGCTGTCTAACCCAAAGAACACAAACAATCTGCAAAATGTCATTTGGCTCCTCTATACTAGGATAAATGTAATCTGCAGAGAAAGTCAATACAATGAAGTGGTATTTGCAGAGAAGTAGAAAGAGTCTGAAATTGTTTTAGGGCATTGAAATGATGGAAATTACAATTCTGGTTATACTTTCTTTCTGCTTGTAATGAGATTGTTTTGTGAAAATACTTACTGGGGGTATTAGCTTTATGAGTGTGCAGCGACTAACACGAAGACGGTCCCTGCTTTGGAAAGGAAATCTCTAAGAAGACACACACCACACACACCCTACCCCACTCCCCCAAAAAATCGGTAGCAGAAGTTAAGGTAATCAAAGTATTCAAGAACTACTTTTCTAAATTTACAGAAATTGGTTTTAGTCCCATTACACTTGCTGTCATGGTGCGATTTGCCTGTTGGCTGATGTAACATCAGGTCCCAGCAGAACATTGCTGCCCGTCTCCGCTGTCCTGCCGGTGTGGTGACCACCGGGGAAACCGCTGAGAGGCATGCAATGGCAGAACATGTTTCTGCTGGTGTGTTCATATGACAGATCAGTTCTTTATTTAGAGAAAAAAAAAAAAAAAAAGGGAAAAAAGCCAAACCAGCTCCCTATGGTAAGGCAATACCATTCATAACTACCAGACATATACACATGGAAGGAGATGAGGAAAAGTTGCGGAGAGCTGCCAGGCAGGTGGAAGCACAGATTTTGGCTCTAAAGCACTACTTACTCTGCAGGTAAAGTGGAGCTAGAATTTGATTTCTATCTTTATAACAGCTTACTTTGTAATTCTCAAATGACATTGAGACTCAATAAACAAATCAACTTAGTTGAATACTTTTAAAAATTCTTCAAGTATTTTGCAGAACCCACAGAAACACCTGCTGTTACTGAAATTCCGCCCCTTGTTTGCCTAAACTCTTCTATTTTCAACATCTCTTCAGCTTGCACCTGCTAGTGTAGCACTTGATGCCTTTGAAATTTTGTATCTGTTGGACTGGGAGCAGTAAACCGGTTTGACTTATGGTCTTCAGAGGTGAAAAGCGAAAACAATTCTGACTGTAAATCTGGAACAAAGAAATTTTAAGAGGAAAGCCTGTCCTAGAAAAATTGAAATAGAGGCATGTCAGGATATGATTTGAGGGAACAGGCTGATAAACAGCTTGTATGCAAATGTTCTTTAAGAACCTAGATGAGTCCTAGCTTACAAAACCCACTAAATTAGGTAAATTAAGTACATGTAGGCCATTTGTTGTATTAAATCTGTCTTCTTTTCTATGTTTCATACCTCTTGTGAAGATTAAACACTTCATTTTGAAGAAATTGTTCTGAGTCTTTGTGGAGCCACAGGTCGTATATCCCAACTGGAAGGTTTTCTGGATGAGCTAAATTCTGCTTGGTCTGTTGATTTATTACATTGTACAAGCAGGACAGTAATAATCCAATGGCCGAGTCCTGTTTTAGCCTCTTTTAAACCAGTTTATGCTGTGACTTTATGAAGTCTAGTGGTACAAAGGAGGGGTAGTGAAGGGTTTATTCTGGTAATAATAATTCCAGCTTCTTCTGTCTTCAATTCTTTGAGAGTGGGACAATCACGGATATCCTCCTCCCTCCCCTGCCATCCTTTCTCCTTCAGACCAGAAATGTTGCTCCTATGAAGCCTTTGTTTAGAGAAACACAAGAAGAGGGGACAAAGATAGAGTTAAATCAGTAATTAAATTCAGATTTATTTGTTATGTGTCATTCTGATTTAAATAGACACAATTAAATGATGAATAAATAGCTTACCTGGCATTTGTTACTGATGAAATTGCCTTTGTATGTACAAGTATTCATACTTCTCTGTGTGTGTATACATAAGTATGAATGTACATTTATGTATGAAAAAACATCAGGAACATAAATTTGGCTAAACAGCACTTTCTGTTGTCAGATCAGACTCTGTTTTATTTTTTTTGGTTTGACTTTAGCAGTAAGGGAAAAAGACAAAAGAAGGTTGGGAAAAAAGCAACTTGATGGATGTTAGTTTGTAAGATTCAATTTCAAAACTGTTGTCTTATCCAGGGGTTTTAAAACTGTAAGATATTTGGGTAACAGGACCTATTACCTACTGCCATATCTTATTATTGTAGAGTTTTTTTGAAACCTGAGTTATTTACTAGTCCAAATTTACTACTGTGAAGCAATAATGAAGTTCATTAAAGAACAAAGTGAAACACAGCTTAATGTAGAAAACATGAGGGAAATTATATTTAATTCATAACTGGAACTTTATGCAGTCTGTCATGCCACTGTGGCTACCACTGCAGTTTTGTGCAAGAAGTATGACATCAGGTATAAAAATTGGTATGTCATGTGACAAATGAAAATGAAAATATGTTATTAGTTACATTGTGATAAATCTATACAGTAAACATACAGTACTCTCTAGGCATAATAGTAAGACTAGTTAGACGATTTTCATAGGAAAAAAATGCATGAAAATACATTTGAAAAAATTAAATCGTTTCTTCTGGGTCATGATTGCACATGTCTATAAGTGCAATATTTCAAAGTTTTTAATTCTTTGTTTCCCATCATTTCATGTGAGGCTCGTTACCAAATGCAGTTTTGGGCAAATAGGAAACACATTAATGTAATTCCAGGTGGAGCACTGTTCTATGCTAAGATGGAATTGACTTCGAAAGTTAAACCAAGCCCTGGAGCAAACTAAATGACAACTAGAAAAATACACTACAATAAGGCATACAGCACTTTTCTAGCACTGTTAGGGTAGGTTTCATGTTTCATGCAGGAACTAAGCAGCTACTGTCTCATTCCTTACATTGTGCCAGTCCCTCCACCCTCAGTTCTGGCACCTACTGCACATCTCACAGCGTAGTGAGCCACGTTCATGTACTAGAAGGTCCCTTCCTGCCCAAAGTGCCTGTCTTGCACAGGTACAGGAGCCTCACCTTCTCTTCTCCCCCTGCCTCTGTTAACTTCATTATCGAGGTCTTGTGGTCATTCATGTCCCCATGTCAATCATCTAATGTCAGCCCATACTTGCTACAATGCCCTTCGTTCCAGCCAGGTTGGACTGTAGAGTGACTGTGCAGACTGCTCAGGAACCGAGTTCATGAAGCAGAGCTGAGGATCACAGGTCAGTTTGTGCTAGTTTGTTAGTGGAGAATGGGCACAGAGAGGCAGACAGGTTAGCAATCAGAATTTAGATGACATCAGGAGAGGTTAAGCAGTGATGGGATTTGGGGGAAACACTGATGTGCGGATACAGAGTAGGCAAATGACAGTGTGGCATCCAAGTTTACTCTTTCATGCTGCAGTCTCCACTACCATGCTGTGTCTAAAGGCTGAAGCAGAAAGCACAAACATGCATACACTTAAAATTCTGACTTACTTAACCTCAGTTATAGGGTAAAAGTTGTTACTTTTATACACGATTGCTGAGTCTAGAGTGGCAAAATGTGATGAGTTGGAAAATCAAAAGAACAGTTCCCTTTCCTTCTTTCAAAGGTGAGTTAAGGACTGCTGGCAAGTATATAGTAGTGCTGATCAGCATGATGTCCTCGACTGATGGAAATATTGCCTATC
>Ga0181612_122677_pt1 | contig 21932 bp, 10 predicted proteins | sample HoacroProtozoa21_FD_119630 | JGI IMG/M metagenome (GOLD analysis project Ga0181612, IMG submission 119630) | Hoatzin crop microbial communities from Cojedes, Venezuel. Combined Assembly of Gp0051906, Gp0051904, Gp0051908
CTTCTTGGCCACCTGGGCACGCTGCTGGCTCATGTTCAGCCGGCTGTCAACTGGCACCCCCAGGTCCTTTTCCCTCGGGCAGCTCTCCAGCCACTCCTCCCCAAGTCTGCAGCGTTGCATGGGGTTGTTGTGACCCCAGTGCAGGACCTGCCATTGAGCCTTGCTGAACCTCATACGGTTGGCCTCAGCTCATCGATCCAGCCTGTCCAGATCCCTCTGCAGAGCCTTCCTACCCTCGAACAAATTGACACTCCAGCCCAATTTAGTATCATCTGCAAACTTACTTAGGGTGCACCCGATCCCCTTGTCCAGATGTGCTAAAATGCAGAAGCAGTAAACACTAACATCCTTGGGATGCCATGAAGAAAGCCAACTACATCTCAGTACAATCTCCAACCTTCATTCCATGTCATTTGTGTCATGCTCAGGTCTTGCACTATCTAATACATCCTCCTCAGCCACCATCACCCTTCCAGTCCTTTGACACATACACAGACATCATCCCCTCCATCTGTGGGTCATCCCCATCAATAGTTCAGAACAATGAGTTCAGAACAATCAGTTATCACACATGACTCATCAGAACTTCTCATATAACCTGAAGCCCGCTTCCTCTACGTTCTTTTGGGAAGAAGATCCAAATGTATGGATGCCTGAGCATGTGCCCAGGCAGGAGCATTCATTATTTGGATGCACGACGCGGGAGGTGAATGCACACAATCTGTACAGCACACACCTGGATGTTGCCTGCAGAACATCTGACACATGGCAGGGTAGGGGAAGCTGCACCATACAACCCCTCCATGAGTTCCAGAAGAAAGTGCATAGCTCTTCCCAGGTGAAAGGTTGGACAGCTATGAGTTAGTCTATCCTCTAACATAAAACAGTCCATGAGACCTTATTGAGATTCTCTGATTCTGTACTGTACATGCAAAGTTGCTCATCTTACAGGTTAACATCACTTTTTTTCAGAGTTTGTGTGTAAAGCTCTGGGTAAAAACTAAAAGAGTGTATACACAACTTGCCTATGAAGTAGGCTTGTACCAGTCCAGACTGAAGGTTTAGCACATGGTCTGCAGATTGTTAACTTTATCACTGTAAGCATGTGTCAAATCAATCCTTTTTGCTTTGCCCTAGTCAGTTCATTTTTTTTTTAATGTTCTCTTTATTTTTCTCATTTCCAGCAAAGTAACTACAGTAGGCTGAAAGCATCTATATTTACATATTGAAAAATATGAGTCTTCACACCAAAAATATACAGTATTTCTATACACAATGACTGTAAAATTTGGACTGTGTAATCATACAATGCAATTTGCATGCCAAAGAAATTACACCAGGATACACTCAGTTATTTTATTTTTGGAGATTAAATTAGTTAGAAAAAGTTGTTAGCCATTGACGTGGACAAACACTAGCACACAGAAAATAATTTCTCAGAAGGTCAAGCCAAATCATACCCAGGTGAAACTAACAGAAAATTAGCACACATTAAGATCTTGCAGGGCCAGCTGCCAAAACACTATGCAGGTATAAAAGCATTAGACTAGATTCACCAAATATTCATTGCTTTTGCAGTAGTTACATTATTTCCCAGTGCCACATACTGCCTTTTGCATGTACAAACTCTTCCCTATCAAGAGGAACAGCAACACCACTTGCTGTGGCTTTTTTCATAATGCAAAGTACAGTACTGGCTAAAGAACTGTGAATGCTCTGAGCGGGCCAAAACCAACCAGTAAAATACAATTGGTTAAGAAATACTTTGGTAGCAACCCAGCAGATAAGCTTACTTAGTTCTTGAGCATTATATCTACAACCTGAAATGTTTAAGACAACAGTGTAAGTAGAAGCTTCACCCTAGACCTGAACAGACAAACAGCAAAATGTGTCTGGTGCACTAACAGCAAGAAAACGCACATGGAAATTCTTGCAGATCCTCCAAATAGAAGCTAGAAGAGTAGTTAGAACAGATCTTTATTTATCCCTTCTGTTCCTCTAAAAAAAAAAAAATCCAAGCAGACCATGCGTACTATTTCAGGTTTCAGCTATGTCAGTGCTCAAAATTACCCTGAAGGATCATCTCTTCATGTTTCTTTTCTATAAATCTCTACAGAATTACTGGGATCTCTGCTGTATAAAAAGTAATGAGACTGTTGAAGGTATTTGGTAGAACTTAAGAGAGTCATGTAATAAGACAAGGAAGTAACAAATTGAGGGAAGCAGAGACAAATTTTAAACATTCAATACCCAGAGCCAGTTTTCTCTTCCAAACTGTCAACAACGGTTGTGGGTTCCCTCTTCTCTATACTTTGCAAACTAAAATCTGATCAACAGATTCCTTTACTGAGAAAAAGGACAGCAAGAATAGTTGCATCAGTTTTTGCTGGTTTTACTTACTACAATAGGAATGTACTGTAGGGAACAATCCAGTATTTGCAGGGGAATGGACTGGATGATCTAATACAACTTTTCCATTTCTGACTTCTTAGAACAGCTCAGGCTGATCCAAGTTCACAAAGAGATTTCTGTCCAACAATATTGAATGAAGAGAACTGCAAGACACAGTCTGGCGCTTTTTTTTTTCTTTTTTCTTTCTTTTCAATATTAAGACAACCAGAATAGCGAATCATATGTCATAGTATACAACCATAAAGAAAACACTATGATAATGAAATACGTAGAAAACTTAGCATATCTGTAGGAAAAGTAGAAAGTTCATTTTATGCTTAATCCTTTCAAGAAATTTGGAGCATTTTGTCCATTTTACAACGTAGAAAAGAGCTTTTTTCCTAATATTTGAAATTATTAAACAGTAAGGTAAGAAGATCAGCGCAGAAATTCTTTTTAAGCAGTGTGTCTATCTTAAGTAGAGAAATCTAGTGCCTAATTAGTAGTATACCCATGCTCACTTTCTTCCACAACCGACGCATACCAGGACAGCAACAACCTTGGCTCTAAGCTAGTGCTTTTTTTTTTATTACAAAATATCTGTCATCATTCTCTGCCTGCGGAATTAAAAACATTTGTCTTTGCAAGTACAGCTGACTTCAAGAAGCTCTTGCTAGAAAAAACATCTTTCAAATAAGACATCAGAACTCAGTAAGAAGGCACTTCTGAAGCCTTGTAAGAGGGAAAAACCACAGCAGATGGAGTTCTTTCTTTGCTCTTACTGCTCTCTTCCAAAAAGGCTATGAACTGCCTTCTCTGAAACTTGATAGGATACTGAATAACCTTTCTAAAAATTGTGTTAAAGGTCAAGCAAATACCATGAGTTTCAAACACAGTTAAGCCCATCTTGGGGTAGGGATATGAAATGGCTAACCTTTTGAAAGCTCTTCATGCCCTACTTTCTATAACTGAACACCACAGAAATCAAAAGGTGAGGGTCAATAGCCAGTCATATGCATTGGGTCAGACCAGATGATCTTAATAGTCTCAATTCTAATAACGAAAAAACTTTGTCTTTTGAAGGAAATTAGTATGGTGTATTAAAGAAGTGCAGCTAGTGAGCACTAAAGACACAGTCTGATGAATTAAGTCTATTTTAAGATACCATGACACTTAACAGGACATTAAAAGAACCGTTCACAGGGTCAGTTACACACACATTTAATACATGGACCTAAAAGTGACAAGATAAAGATGGTTGGAATACTTCAATGCCTTCTTGTTGTAAAGTGACCATTCAGTAATCCCCAAAACTTTCTACCTGCCTCAAGAACCCTTTCTCATTAATTCTTGTTCGTTAAAATCAGAAAGACCATTGCACCCTGCAATAACAAACAACACGGTAACTAGGGCATGCAAGTAGGTGAGCCAGCAGGAGAGCCAACTTAACCCAACTGAGAGTATACTCAAGGAAAGTAAAACTAGTTACTGACGTGCTGTTACTTTGTTTTCTTTTGGGGGAAGAGGCAAAAGGGAGCAAGTGACAAAGTTTAAAAAGGTTTCGGTTTTGCCTCAATAGAAAATCAGAGGAAATGCTGTAATGTCCATGTTTCACAGACCCACACCACTTTTCTAACCCACCTTCTTTAATACCCAATCCTAAAAGAAAACTAATTTAGCAACTGACGTAACATTTTGCTTAGATGCACACCACTGTCAGCCTACAGTAGAAGGACAATCAGTGTTCCCCTCGCAGTCATCTTCTGAGCCACCTGAGCAGACAGCTGCGGCAAAGCAGCAGGGAGTCTGGAAATCACTGCATTTCAGAAACTCTGATGAAATTCTTTAGGCAAGCAAATATTGCCAAACACTGTTCCTGTTTGTTGCTTTTGTGTATCAACTACCAGGGAGTACTTGTGCTTAATTTTACATATAAATTCTCAGCTATTTTGAAAACAATTTTGGCAGAGTATCATTATTACATCTTTTTTCCAGAATAAGATAGCTGAAGGAAACAGAAAAAGGTGACTCTTTCAAACCTACATCGAAACAATCCCAATTTCAAGCTTTCTCTAGATCAGTGCCTGACAAGGGTAACAAATTCTGCTCACTTATGTGCAAGCGTGGATATATTCACAGCATGGGTTGCTACCACCTACTGACTCATTTGAGACCTCAGAATTTCCTTGCAGCTTGATTTAGCTCTGTACTGGAGACTGAAGACATACTTACCATTTTGAAGGAGAAGAACATTTCTAACCAGCTGATTTGCCCCATTTTCCTGCTATAAGCAATTTTATCATTTCCAGGGTGGCTCTGCTTACTCCCATGGCATGCTCCGATTTCTTGTTGCTGATCATTTTCATAGCAGGACACTTCACTCAAGTATTCTTCCAAACTTATTTTAGGTCATACTTTAGTCCAACATATTTATGTGCAAAACACAATTTTAAATGGAGGCAAGCCAACAAAAGAAACAGCTTACTAGAATTTCAGTTGACTTTGTTAAAGGAAATCATTTTAAATTAATGTGGCTACTGAACTGTTGCCATACTTGACCTCAGAAAATATATTCCTTCTAATTTTTGCTGTGAACATTTATTTATTTAAGCTAAACTCCAGGTCTTGAATGTTGACCATAAAGAAGTCTCAGATTTCCTGCTACTATTTCGTACTCTTTTTTCTAAACAAGGGCAAACAACATATGTTTGCTGCATTAGCATTACACTGCCAAAACATCACTCTTAAATGAAATCATCTATGTATTTTTGGTAGAATATTATTTAACAACTTCCACCCCTGACAGAAACAGATGTAAAACAAGGCTGTTTTGTTTTCACTGAGTAACAGTTTGATCACTGGTTTACTAGATGGCGCTCAAAACATTTTTCCATATGCTCTTCTCAAAGAGAATCTGATTTAAATGGGGTTTACCTTCACCAGTGAATGAAGGCTTTTTTCACCAAACATATCCCAGAGGAAGGTCAGGTCTTCCTGGCTGTCCACATGTGGCTGCAGCTGGGCTGGCAATGCAGCCAGCAGCTCGTACAGACCTATAAAATGAAAATAAAACACGAAGTGTAATCTGGGGGTGATCTCATTAATTTCACTTAACAGCTCTGTGTAATTGGCTGCCTGGAGCATGTCATTTTAACTGAATAGGGAGTCTGGAGTATCCAGCGTAACATTAACTTGCAGAACGAAAAGGAACATTTTTTTTAAATTACTAAGAAGCAAATATTAGCAGTGTACTTTTTACCTTGTCAGTTGTCAAGTTTCTACATCCATATATATTTACACAAGGTTATGCAGAAAATTCATAAAGGTTTTGAAAAAAGGACAAAACCAGAAAAAAACATACATTCCTTTGCTTAATCGTTATTCCATTTCCCTTCATGTTAGCCAAAGAGTGAAATGAGTCATGAATAGGAAAAACTTCCTTAAAAGAACAGAAATGGGATAGGGTGGTCCATTAAAAAATGGTTCGCGGTTTCTCTAAATATTTCTTGCTAATATATTACTTAATCTTTTTTTTTTTTTATCCCGTGTTCAGTAGGAATCCACAGCAAGACAAAAGGAACTGCTCTGGTTTTAGGATCAAACCTTAAAAAACAAAACCAACACAGTTTTCCCAGACACAGACGCATACAGAAATATTTCAGTAATATTTTTAATTTGCAAGTATTTGACATTCTCTGTAGGGTTAAAGCAATTGCTGTTCCCAGTTATTTGCGGCACACCTCACCAGCGGTCTCCGAGGGGCAGACAGTAGCACACTGTTCCACAGTAGCATACAGCATAAAATATCCATCATGCACACAGGCCATCGAACTGCTGTCCAAGAAACGTAGCAACAGTGTTTGCAGCAGCCCTCTTTAGGGAGGTAACCTGGTACAAGTTGATATCAATTCATAGCACATGTTTAATTTTCCAGTGGGATTACTTGGGGTAAAAAGGACAAAATGCCTTTTTCTCCTGTCTGCTGTCTACAAAAACACCAATAGTCTCCTGGGATCCAAGATACACCGTCCTGCTATTATTTTTAGTCTGAGTAAGTGCTGCTGTTCATCACAAGGACAGATTTACAAGATAGTCTACTGGTAAAGAACACTGTTACAAGTTATAGGTTATCTACCGTTATTATGCCTATTATCTTCCTAAAACTTATGATTTAGAATAATTATTAGTAAACATAATTTCACAACCTTTCCAGGCACTGTATATCTGTTTCAAAATTACATACAGCACCGTCGGGATCCAATTATTTAACATTTTTATCTTTTTATTGCCTTTCAGTAAAATATTAAAGGGAAAAAAGTTCCTTCCAGATACATTTTTTTTGTGGTCCAAGTGTTTTTGGTGGTCGACATTATTTCTCTTAGAATTTTGCTTTTATTTAAATCTGCACTTGTTTATGCTTCAAAAATGCTGCAAAAAGAGGATACAACTCAAAACACAACAATTTTTCACGGACAGAAAAAGAACACTAAGCTTTGCCTAGCGAGACGCAGTCAGTAATTGAGCTGACACCCGGAGAACAGAGGTTTGAATGGGACTCTCGGCTCTGACTTTGCAGACTATTAGAACCTCAGCACTTAGCAAAAAATGGAGATTTTTATCACGCAATTTATGCTTCGAAAACATTTCCATTTAGAAAATTTAAAAATTTCTTTACATTCAGCCTTATATTTCTGCACAAAGCCACTTTTGTCACTGCAAATACGTTTACCTCAGAATAACCTGAAGGTTGTTAGAAGCTGAATAGAAACTTCAATGTAAGCTTACACTGTGGCGTAACTGCTTAGGAACAATTCACATGTGCCATTCAGAAGAAAGAAAATATTAACGTCAACCACTCCCTTCAAATAAGAGATGTATGACAGAGTAAGCTTTTTTTTATCCTTGACCCATCAAATCTGCTTAAATTTCACATATAATCAACTATAAACTATTCTATCCTTATAACTTGCTCCTCAAAGCTTTGATAATCAAATCCCCAGTGAAAATAAAATCAAAGTTCATGTTTTCTGATGGATTAACTATTACAGTATTGGCACAGGGCGAGACTGAATCTGCCTATAATGAGACTTAGGTTTTATGCACAGAACTTGCAGAGGAAAATCCCACCTGCCAGCACTCCAGGACTGACTAACCCTGCAGGTGCTTACAGGCATTACAGTTTCCACACCCAGCTCAAACGTGTCTGTGGGCTTTACTTGCTCCTGGAGCCCTGAATTGCCCCTTCTAGGGAAATGGGTGTCCATGTCCCTAGTGCACGACTGATAGCTTCGACAGCAACACACCCAGTCTAATGCAACTCTTCTGGGGAAGTGGAGAAAATTAGACAAGTGCTGACTGGCTTTATCCAATTCCATGGCTATGTTTGTAGGGCTGCCCTGCTTTGGCTCCACAGTCCAGTGCTTATAGCTTTCAGTCAGAAGAAAATCAGCATCTCACCCTCCTCCACAGCAGCAGAAACCGAGGGCTATGCCAGGCAGCATGCTGGAGGACACCACGCTCCCGCTCCTCAGACTCCTCTTAAAACTGAGCACTATGTAGTGAGGAATAAAAACAAATCCAATCAGGGAGACAAATGAAAATCAGGCAGAATATTTAGTTGGGAAGAACAGAAGACAATGACCTAGATTATGTCCAAAATTTAAATTGTGTAATTCCAGATCATCTGACTCAGCTATGGCCTCTTTCTAAATAGAAGGTAATGGTAGCAGAAGGTGCTAGCACCTGTCAAGGTTTACCCTTACAGACAGAGTCTCATTTTCTCTTGTTCCTTCTGTGGTGCCCAGTACCACAGAATCAAAAATTTTCAGATGGGCATTCACATTTTTATATATGAAGATAGCCAGTATGTGACTCTTTCACACACATGCCCCTCCAACCAGAACATGGCATTATATTTGTCTCTCAGTTACACAAAGTGTGTTGTTCTCATTCAGTGCCGTGTGAACAAACAGTGACAACTGTGGCTGCCATATGACTTTACCAGCCAATGGGATTTAAAAGCAAGTGCTTTTAAAATAAAGTAACAATAGGGACCAAACAATTTGACAAGTTACTGTAAACTGGTAACGAAATTGACTGTTACAGTGGCAGCTACACATTGGCCTGATTTAAATTAACTTGTCACATCCATCCTTCCAACACCTGAAGGGTGGTAGCTCAAACCTCTGCAGGCCTGTAAGGTATGACTGAACAGAGATGCTGACATGCGGTAAGAGAGGCAATCCGAACTTAACAGCAAGGACTGCTTCAGCCCAACCTCAAACCTCCTGCAAAACTTCTAAATAATATCTCAGGTGGTTCTGCAAGCCAGAGCCAAAGGCCACTGTAATAAATGCAAGTTTCTCACTGGTTTTAGTACTGCCAGGCTGTTGAAACCAGATTTTTTATCTTTTCGGTAGCAACTATAAAGACTGAAGTGATGCTATACTGAACACTTTTGATCACTTCTAAAAAAAATGTTAACTTTCAAAAAGGTCATAGGTATACCTCCTATATTCAGATGAACTGTTTCACAAATTAAAAATGCATATTCATTGCATAAGCCACAGAATGAGATGTATCTCAGCAGCTCAGGGCTGAATGCTACCATTTGTAAGCACGTGGCTGCCAGACCTCGGTTGTGCTCTTGGTCTAAATTTGATGCTTCTCTTAAAGTACCACCTCTTTGAGTCATACGACATGTATGGACCTCCTATTGAAAAAAAAAAAAGGACTTTGCACACATTTTTGGAAAGATGCCCACAATTTAAATAAACACACACACAAAAATTTTTAAAAACTATCTAGAAAGCTGTGTTTAAAAATAAAATACTGAAAAGCCAAAAAAAATTCCTGTTTTTTAATGCCTGATGTTGGCAACAGTATAAAGTATTGAAAAGAAAACAACCCTGCTTTTTTTTTATACACTGTTGCTATTCTACACAGGTTCTTTTAATTTTTTTTAGTCTAGTTTGCCTAAATATAACCAGCTTTTATATTTAAAAGGAATCATATGCCCACTGGGATTTTCTAGTTTCAAAATACTTCAGGTGTCAAAATTCAGTAAAGTAAACATGACTTACAGTAGAAAAACTCATTTACTTCAATTTTTTAAAGCAGATCATTTATTCAAAGGTCCCAGAAGACCTCAGCATACATAAAAAAAAATTAACAATGAGCTTAAACATGAAGATGGAAGAGTATTTTGCAATTGTAAGAGAGGAAGTAAGTCTGGTCAGTCCTACAATTGCAGGGGGGGGTGGAAAAAATCCAGATCACAATGTAATCATCCCTAGACATTCCCAAATCATTGAAACAGACGAGGAAAAAGGGCCCTTTCTAGATTAAACAAGGTCACCTAATCCAGTGGCAGTAATAGGAGTCAATCCCAGATAAACCAGGGAGCTCCTAGGTTTAGATACTAGTTTGCTGCTATCTATATTCTTGTTATATAAATTAGGTACAGTATCTAACACTTATCAAAGTAAATGCCTACATCATGAAAATACTAATAAAAAGAGACAAGCATTGCACATGGAAATACTGTAAAACTCTTGTAAGAGTGGAAGGGGGAGGGGGTTGTTTGAAGGTGCTTATATATAGTCTATCAAATCTGATTACCTGACTTGAGAATAAAGAAATCTACAAGTAATAAATTAATACAGGATATACAACACCCTTTTCACGAAATTTAATTCAGACAAATAAAGTGACACCGGGAATTAAAAACCAATGACTACATAACCTTCCCTACAGAAACAGTCCATATAAACTATACACATGTAGATAATCTAAATACACATACATAATTAAAACTAAAATTTACAACAGCTTATCACGGATAGAAAAACTACTCTGAAGATTCTGGGCTTGCTGCAAGAGCAAGTAAAATAACATGGCTGCAGAATAAGGCTTGTACCATTCTGTCAGCTTGGACTAAGGAAATAATTTCAAGGGAAAATCCAGCAATATTTGAAAACTCAGCACTGTCTCTGCTTAAAACGGTAATAGACAAATTTCAATTTGTTCTTTTAACACACTTAAGCAGTTCCTGTCCTCAGAGTATCTTCAGCTCTTCCTAAGCTTAATTAATACAATTTAGTTCTATTCAATCTGAAGAACAGAGTGTATAATAATAGCAATTCCAATTTTAAAATGTGTACGCTACATTTTCACATGCAGTAAGATTTAAGACTAAGCAGCAATGGAAAGTTTTTAAATCAGAAACAACGAGACACAAAGAATTTTCCAGTTCTAGAAAATTGCTTCCTTCATCGTGTTATATTCTATAGAAGACTGCTTGTTCCTAGGAGAATAAATGGCTAAGCAATTGATGAAAGTCTTCCCGTACTGAACCACACTCGCTGCAGATTCCAGATGCTCTACATTCTTGACATCAGAACGGAAAAACTTACTGTTAGTCTAGAGAAATTTAATATCACCATTCTTGTCATATCCTTCATAGCTTCATTATTAGGACAAGTCTGTGGAAGCTATAAACTAGTGCTAAACGATAAAAAATATGGTCTCTGTGTTCCATCACTCTTGCTTATTACAAGAAAACACCAACTTTGTTTTGATTAGCATAAGGAAAGAAATGGAGACAAACGGACATGTATTTGCTTTCATATGTTAAGTAATTTCTTGAATTAGCATTCTGAACAATGATGCCAGACTTCGAATCAAAAATTTTTACAGTAACTGAGGGATAATAAACACTAAAGAACATATATCTAAGCCCAGAACAACACCATAAAATTTTATTGTATTAATAAAATGGGACACACCAACCTTTAAATTTTCCACTTTGTCAAAGGTAAAATAATCAGCACCATTTGCTGCCATTTATAACAAGCTGACATTTTTTCATATTTGAACTGTACTTTACAGTTCTATAAAGGCTCAAACAACACTTGCCCTACACAAAAGCAAACAGCATTGCTGTAGAAACACTCATTCTGACATCCTTGCTGCTGCATAATGAAATCATCCACTAACACCAAATATTGAAAATTATTTCTTTCTGAAGTTTGAGATCATTACTTATGCACCGGTTCAAATAAAAATATATGCAGTACACATATGCATTAGGATAGACATACTGCACCATCCTATCAAATTGCAGTTGTAAAAAGACCAATGTGCTGAATTTTATGTGCTACAATTAGTTCTTTTTTATGTTCTCTTAAGCAATTCCACTGAATATATGGGCTTCCTGACACTGCAAAAAGTTAAAGACTAACAATTTTTCTTTGCAGAACCAGAGTGATTAACTCATTCCAGCATGTACTTTTTTTTTTAATTTTGCCATTTAGTGCTTTTTAAAAAAAAGATTAATCTAATTTTCAAAGGTACAGAATACTGAGTAACTAGACAATCATGACATCCAAGTGATTAGCAATCTTTGAAAAAATATCTAGTTTGATTTATTTGCTAATTTACAAAAAAAAAGTATACTGCTGAAATCCTCATGGATGGCACAGCAACAGAAATGTTGATGTTCTATTTTCTTCCTAATGATAACAAGAATTTTGCCTGAAGTGTCCTCAAAGAACAAGATTACATACTCACTAAGGGCAATACAGTCTTTTAACTTAAAAGTTGTTCCCTAATTTTTGTTCCTCCACCTACAGTAATTTGTTAAGCCACCTTAAAACAATGTTATGACAGAAAATGTTGAAAGTGAGCAATCATTTAAGCCCACCGCTTTTAAAAATATTATTTCCTTCAAAATGGTAAAGTCTTTAGTTTTGGAACTTGGCTCCCAGAGCTAAAGAATCTGCAGTTGCTTGAAACAGTTATTAGTCTTTTAGGATTTGTCTCAACATGTGTATTTCAGATTTAGCATACCACATACTGTTACGTTCTGACGTGAGTTAAATAGTTGATCCCTATTTGCATTCATGCCGGGCAAGACTGTTGCTGCAGAGTTCTTGCTTGTACAGCTCATCAAAGGCTGCTTCAAAATCGAAACCCCTCAAAATGTAGTTACTAGATGCTGTGTCAACAAGGATACTTTGAAAGTTCATAAAATGTACTTTCCTGAGTATTCAAAAGCTCTCCTACTATCTGCAAGAATAACACATACATAAAACTGATTTAAAGTGACCTATCAAGCACAAATTCATAAGCAGCTTGTGGAAAGTGCATACAAAGATCTGACATTCATTTTTTTTTGAAAACTCTTGGCTCCTCCTGTGAAGCCTGCACACTACGACACCTTGAATAACCTTGACTAATTGACTGGTTCTTTGTATAGACATCAGCCTGGTGAGTCTTTAGTATTTCTATCTAGATCTTCATCAACACTAGAGGAGGCAATAGCAAATACCTGGCAGGCAGTCAGGAAAGAATGCACTAGGAAGTCACTGGACACATTTGCCATATCTAACTCTTCAGTCACAATTTGCAAGGTTAAGAGACTTGACACTGGGGAGGGCTGGCACGGAATACTAATGTGGCATTTTACATCTGCAAAAGGAGGACACAATATCTCATTAAGTGACTGAATAAAGACTTCTAACAACAGAAGCCAAGACTATTTTCAACTCAGTTGTGCCTAAAACTACTGGAAACATCATTTGATTACTGTGTATTTCAATCCTTCATGTTGTGTCTTGAGAGTAGAAAAAAAAGTCCTACCATCCTAGGCAGTACTGATGCCCACAAACAAGCCAGTATATTATTTCAGTGTTGTGATTCACTGTATGACCGAGCTTAGAGTTCAACACTCAAAACAAGTTACGCCATTACATTAATCAGTCATATACGCATACGGACGCATACCCTTGATATAAAAGTCTATAGAGGTATACAGGAATATAAAAAAATTTAGAGAGTCAAGTATATCATCTTCTTATCTCAAAAGTAAGTTTAGAACATTAACGTATTTGAAATAACTGAACTATTTCACAGTTTATTCCTAAGATTAATACACTGCATTGAGGTGTGTGGTTGTGATTTGGGGTTTTTTTTTTTACCCAATGTGTTGTTTTAAAAGGAAAATCATATTTGAACCCTTGTGTCCCACAATAGGCAACTAACGGCTAGCAAGGAAGTTTCTCACTACCTCTTACTAGTACTAAATTTCCTCCAGATTAACAGCTTCAGCCAATACTTGACATGATGTTGGGCTGAGAAGCCACAGAACCTTTCATCTGTCGGTAAACGCACACAATATGTATGCTCTGCTAGCTAACCTGGATGCTGGCACAGCTAGACTTGAGCGGTATAGTAAGGCAGTCTGCTCTCGGCAAATGTCATCTGGCATCACTAGGAACTGTCAACCATTTGTGTAATTACAGCTTTTGGTCCAACAAACATCGCTATGCATTTAAGCCTCTGGTTAGAAACAATATATGTTGTTGTACTTTCAAATTTACCACCAAGCTACACATTGCTTACCAAAAAAAAGTAAAAAATGTTGCAGCTGCCAGACCATTTGAATTAAAATTTGTGTCCAAGAATTGTAACAGTTTTAAAGTTTACCATCAGTAAATATAATTGTACACATTTTCTGATTCCATACTGCTGAATCAGTCTAGCATAATATAAAATATTAACCCAAACCAGAGCAGTTTATCTACTTTTCCAACAGTCACCATAAAAGTGTTCATACCAAAATAAATACCCTTTCCCACACCAGCAAGTTGTATTTTTAAAACTTAAATCTAATAGCAATTAAAGCTAGCCATACGTGTCATACTTTCCCAAATCTTTCATATTAACGTTAGCCTACAAGCCATTTAATGCCTCTGGCAGCTGGAGATGGGGAGAATTCAAGAATGCACGGTAAAATATTGGCTTTATTTATTAATTCAGTATAAATTTTGCCTCGGCTAGCATATTGGTTTTCATGAAAATCTAGCCATATCTGTGCCTTTCAATTCGGTGAGAAATTTAAGTAGCCTTGAAATCATGACGCGGGCAAAGACATTTACATACTACCCTCGCGGCAGCACACTTACGCCTAAGTCATCAGCCACGGTGTGAAGCAGGCAAGCAAAAGCTTGCCTTCTGCTCCGGTTCCACCGCAGCATGTCAGCAGGGAAGCAGAGGCAGCTTGGATTCAATCACCCTGCAAGCCTTCACCCTGGCAGTCTCTGATGGAAGAGCTACTCCAAGAAATCTTTCCTTCATCAACTCTCCTAAATTCCCTTTCTCTTCCTCTCATATCAATGAACCCAGATCTTTGGCCACCATTTTATGTTACTACATTTTTTAAACAAGCTGTAAAAATAGAAATCCCTGACTTGTATCTCCCTCTTCATTCTGAAAACTGGATTAAAAGGCTGAAATCTCTAGCCACTCCAGCTTAATTTGTCCTCATTTCCCTACAGATGTTTCTGATGTCCTCCTCTCAGCTCAGCCAACGACTCAGCTTTTTCTTCATGTTTCTTTTTTTCTTTCCATCTTTTTATCCTTTTCATTATCAAACATTCTTAGAAAAGATTATGTTAAAACTGCCAAGCTGATTAAAATGCATTAGTAGTAAATAAAGGGAAGACATCTATATCTAAACAGTAAAAGCACGGATAGCATCTTTCAGTGTTCAGATGATTGCAAAATCATCTTTGAACTTTGCATTGCTTGCAGGGGTCTCACTTCACTGGGAGGTAACCCATATGGACTACAGAGGTATCACATCAACATAATATTCTAGCAAAATATTTCTACCAGTAGTCAGTACATCCACATCAACAGCATGCAGCTTCAGAGGTCAAGATTATTCTTGAAGAATCACAGAATAAGCTACTAAAAACGCAGTTTGGAAAAATACCCAACATCTAGAACAAATTTCATAGCTTTATGTTGTATTATTACAAAACAGAGAAGAAAACACCAAATCCAGGAGTATTATACAGGCCATGCAAACTTACAGTTTGGTTAGTAACAAATGTGTTGGGTTTTAATTTAAAAAACAAAGATGTATTCAGTTTTACAGGCTTGCAATACTGAAAAAACTCCACTATCTGGGACAGCATTAGCTCCTATATATGTACTCAAGAAGAAACTAATGGAAGTCCTGCACATTTTTTCTTTCTATAATTTACAATATTCAAACTCAATAATTGCTTCTGACTTTCATTATATTTAAACAATCTCACACAGTTTTATTTGGTGGCCAAACTTGGCCCATAAATGTGATTTTCCCGCTAACAATTAATGAATCAAAAACACAAAGTCTGCTTTGCACATTCATGTGCTCAATTTTAAGGAGAAACAGAAAAGCATTTTTAATCTCATCAGCTGAACAAGCTTGATACAGTGTTAAGAGGAAAGAAATCTGTAACAATTTTATGATGCTTTTCACACTAAAGCAACACTTTAAGCATAATGATGTCATCTTGGCTCTACCAAAGTCAGCAACAAAGCTGCCATCAACTACTGTGAAGCCAGGACTGCAAACTTAAATCTTCCTCAATGTATCAGATAAGTGAATGCCAGATCTTGCAGACTTTCTCTGCCTGCAAAAGTGGAAGTCCTCCTGCTCAGCGTTCAAGCTCTATTTGATGGTCTTGCACACAGTTTGCAACACAGTAAATATTTAAAGCTTCAGACACAACCTCAAGCAGGAGCTCAGCCTTCCATTCAAGATAGTTGCTTTAAGTTAACTTTGACCTGATGCTGACAGGACTGTAAACATTAAGGGAGGAGCCAGATCATGTACATGTTACAAACAACAAGTCATTTTATTATTATTATTATTATTATTATACAAAAATAGGGTTTCTATATGGCTAAGGGGAGAGTGGAAGAGAAAGACACACGTGCACACATAAGCCTTTCTCCATTATCTTAAAGTTAAGAAGCCAGATCAGACCGGTAAGGTACAAGATTAACTTCAAAGTCACTTGATGAAACTGAATTAATAAAACCAAATGTTTTAAAAAAAAGATTGCAAATATTGTATCCATGCTTTTGATTTATCATAGCTTAAAGTCTGGTAAATTCCTCTCAAAACAGATTTATAAGAGGCATGACCTGTGTTCAGAAGAATACACAGGTTAAAACGTGGCATAACAAAAGCACGTATAAGTATGTGAAGCAAGCAGCTGCAAGGACATGGTGACATCCCTAATAAAGTCTGCTGACAAAGTAAAAGCAATTTAAAATTAACAGGAGTAGGTCAACATTTAGTCTGCTCAGATGTGGTCCCTCATGAACACTATCCTGCTTTTGACAGTGGTATGATGCCTAAGACTATAGCAAAAAAAGAAAAAAAAAAGCTTCCATATTAGTGTCCGAGTTTCCAACAGTCTGCATCTTGGCAAGTTTCTGATATTCACAGATGATGCATTTATATTTACTAGTCCTCAGTGAATTCTTTCACTCATCTTTAAATCCAGGTTTACTTTTACTTTACCAGAATGTAACAGACACAAAAATAAGCTAGGTTGGGGTTTTGTTTGAATGCGTTAATAAAACAGGGTGTTAGCAGACAGACTAAACGAAGTTGCACCCCTACCCTAAAGGCCTAACTCCGGTGCCCCAGACAGCCCTCTCACGGACTAGAGCAGTTTCAACTCATTACATGTCACAACACCAGTTTACGCAGGCAGGGTGAGAGGAAAACTGGTCCACCCACCAAGGAACAGCAGAGCTAAAAAAAAATCCAATTTTTTTTTTGCTTTTTTTTAATCTAAAAGTGAAAGCAATAGCACAATAAACAGGGCTCTGATTAGAAACCACCTGTATTATAACCAGGACAGAAAGCACAGTTTGATGTAATAATTCAAAAAATCATCTCCATCAGGAAATATTGTGAAAAAGTGGAAGAAAATAAATAATTCTCTTTTCTCTTCAAATGTAAATTGTTTCTTTATATAAAAACTTGCAACTTGCAGCAGAAAATAAATCGAATTTCAGAAGCACTATTATTTAACAGCAAGATGTTAATGGTGCATATCACATTTTACTATAGATTTTCTGGGAGAATAGAGATAGTTGAGCTTTATCACACACCATAATTATTAAAGGTGCATTTGGGGCATCATATGCATTAATTAGCACAGTAAAACATATTTTTAGAGAAACTTTAACACACACAATTTTAACATTTGGAAATTTTTTTTTACTTTTTGGAGTTCTTTATTTATTCAGAGAGTATGTCCATGATTATTACTTATTGACATATTAACATTCTTTAACCAATAAAACAAGCAAAATTGTCAGCATCAGGCATCACACACACCCCTGCTGTTCATCTCAGCATGTTCTTGAAACATCAGAAAGCATTTGGCCAAGTAATATTAACAATAAAAAAAATCAAGGCAGGTTTTGGAAGGACACACAAGGTTGTGTGATAAAGCAAGCAAAAATCCAGAGTGGAAAACCAACAGTAGACCCTGACAAATCTTCCAAAATTCAGCTTTAGCTTGCTGAACAGCTTCAACTGCACTTATTTCCATGCAGGAAGGAAGAGAAAAGGAAGGTGTGTAGAGGTAGGGTCTGGCAAGATCATAGTCAAATCCCTTACACACAGGAATAGGGAGACAAAAAAAAAGCAAATAAAACCAAACACAACCCTCCCTCCCCGTCATAATAAGTAAATAAATAGCTAAACGCACACCCCCAACTCTAAGGATTAATCTTGTCATCTAAGAGAAACTTTACATGGACTTCAGGTGGAAAACAAAAAAAAAACAACAACAAAAAAATCACTGTACGCTACAGTCTATTTTAAATAAGAGTCAAATGCAGTTCCTTATATATGTATTTTTTGGATTCCTGACTTCTTACCTCTTGTGCATAAAACTACATGATCTAGAGTAAAACGCACAGGGGTGGAAAGCAGGGATGTTTGTATTGTAACCTCAGCCAGGTCACCTATTTACCAAACACTCTCAAGCAAAAATACTCACTTTAGTTGTCCCTGAAACAGGGACAGAAATGTTGTCAGACAGACAGAATGTACACGTAACTGCAAGATGAGATTTGACCTTTGAATATAGCCTAATATTGTGACAAATAAGGTGAAAACTGTGAAAGCTACATATCTGCACTCCCACTGCCTGCAGTCGGTGACAGAAACTGGACTCCGACATGGAAGGCAAGTGAAGGAAGAGAACTCGAGACAGTATTTTTCTTCTCTTAATTTGTTAAAGAAGTGTCAAAACTAAATAGTCTGTGTTCAGAAATAACTCCACTGATAACTGTAACTCACAGAGGGGATAGTCTAGACTGCTGCAAATATTAAGGCATGTATGATATCATCTTTTTTTTTTTCCTCCTCCTTTTTCAAGTTAACATTGTAGGAACCATGCTCAGAGGTGAATCGAAATTCTTCAGATCCATATACAATATCTGTTTGGAGTTGTTCTTTTTGGGGATGGAGGGGAAGGGGATAGTGGGACTTCTAAAAATTAATTTATTTTACCTGTGGTGTTTCATACATATAAATACACTTCAGTGAGAAAAGGTTACATTTAAAGTATTAAATTAAGCATCTGTTGAGACCATAATTAATTATCTTACTTGATGGTTTCTTAAAACAGAGACTGTAGACTTAACAAATAAGATCTGGAGGAAACATGCAGTCCTCCTTGTCTTGCATACCTGTGTCACTTCCAGATCCAGTTGATAACGCTGGCATGATTTAGTCTGCAGAGTATCACACAGGAACGTCAGACTAGCACTCTGCAGCCAAAAGGCAGAAATTAATTTCAGTTTAGCTGCTTGCAGCCAAGTTGTCTCCAAAGATTTATGCTATCTCCCAGTTTCTCCTAGAAAGAACAGAAACAGAATTTTACAATTAAGAACGTTGTTAAACTGTAAATTACTGCAGCTAACCAAATCCAATCATTATCACAAAATAAGCTTTTAAGACTTTCAAAACAAAGTGCTTTGCATTTATTTATGACTGGGGTTTTTTTCCCCTTCAGGTGAAACAAGTTTTGTTTTCTTCAGTCTAGCCTATAACCCCATTCTGCTGTAAAAACAATTTAACACATTTCTCTCATGTAAATTATACTCCAACTGCAGCATGTCAGGTATTTTGGAAATAAAGTCTAGGGTTATTTTATTAAAACAGTGAATAATTTAAGTCACTCGAATTTTGCTACTACTTATCCCTGGAAAAAAAAAAATTGCTTACTAGCATGATAATTTATTCAGTGTTTCTACTTAAGCTCCATTCAATCGTTTGCAGTTCATTTAAGATCCTACATGCATTTTTTATTTGTAACCTGTAAATATAATCTAAATTTTAACTGAAGTTGTAAAAAGTAGGACTGGGGCAAACACTTCTCTAAGGTAAATAGTAGTTTGATTCGTGGAGTTGATGAAACCATTATCATGCAGACCATGTAAAGAATTTTTCAGTAATTCACTACTACAAAGTCAGTATTTTTTTAAAGACATATTTTTTAATAATTGCACAGGCCTCCTGATAGTAAATTTTAGGTCTTTCTTTTAACCAGTTCTTGAGGAAAATTCAGAGCAAATGTTAAAAAAGTAAAAACTAATTTGAAATATAAGTGAAAGTATTTAAATTCAGGTTTGTTAAAACATGAACCTGGAACACAAACTTGTGAAAAGAAATTCAGAGTTAAGACTGGAAATGTTTACTAACAGCAGAGCAGGGGCTGATGTGCTTGCAGGGAGAAGGAAGGGAGATGGGGAAGTAGAAGTTTACAGAATACAAGGTTTTCTTCCAGATTTCAGTAAACAAAAAGGCTCCTTGAAGAAAAAAGCTTATGCTTTAGCGTAAGAAAATAAATAAAAGCATTTTGTTGCTGCTGTTGCTGATTTGTTTTTTGTTGTTTTTTTTTTAAACATATTCATATTAATCAGAATGACTTTTGAAGTCATCTTGGCTCTGAAAGTACATATTTTGGACACATTTGTACTTGGCAACAGTCCCGTGGAAGAGTAATATACAGGTGCTGCACATACTCTATGATGTTTAAAATTTTGTTTTTCACAAAAAAAAAAAATCCCCCACATTGCTAAAAGTATTGCAACATATTAAGAGCCATCCACAAGATTTTGTTCATTAAATTTTAAATCAGTTATTAGATATAAGCTAGTTGTTAGCTCGTCCCTAGGCCTAAGCCTATAGTTTAAATAGTCTGGCAACTTTTTAACGTTTTATTTTTTCTCCCCTAAGTATTCACCCGAAGAAAGATTTTACATGTCAGTTTTCAAACTCCAGTGAATCTGGGTTTTTTTTAAAGGCGGCAAATACAGCATAAGTTACAGCACTGGATAACTTCTTCCATGATGAAAAGGACCAAATAAAACTTAAAAACCTATCTATTACAGGTTTGGGGTTTCTTAGAGTTATAAAAGTTTGTGGTGAAGAAAAAAGTAAGTTTTCACTAAAATAGCATCAGCTTCCAAAAAATATTTTGACATTCTGCAAATCAACACCAAGTCCATTAACTTAAACTTTAAAACAGAGATAAGGAAGTTGAGTACTTCAGCGTGAAAGCTCATCTTATGATGACAAAGCTGTAAAACATCTATATGCAAAGCTAGCCAGGGTGCAGTTTAAAAGCAAAAAAAAAAAAGAGAGCTATCATAGCCAAGGACACACTGTACCAATTAAGAAGGAACATGTTCACTTTGCATTAATTCTGCTTGTTTTATTTTCAACACATACAAGCACTATAAAGGAGAAGTCATGTTCTAAGCTCCCTCACAGTCCCCAGCGTAAGCGCATGACTACAGCCGTATGAAGGATGGAGGCATTTTTAGTTTTCATATGTGTAAGAAACTGCTTAAAACAAAATGATTTACTATTAATAGGACATCTTTGATTTATACGCTTTGACTTTATAAGCTTACTTTATGAAAAAAAAAATCCAAACATGCCAGGCATTCTCATTAAAAGTGCATGATTATTAATCAGAAATTCAGGTCCCTTAAAAAAAGTTCACTGCGAAATGAGGAAGGTCTTCTTGATCTACATATATGTCATGTATTTAAAGTTGATCAGTTTCTTTGATTTCACAGTAAATCATTCAATATTAAAAAAATTCAAGCTCCTTAATATTTAAGAAACTTATATATGGCGTAAAGTTATTCCCTCCAGATCCTAAATATATATTAATGAAAAATAAATGACCTGATGAAATCCTTACCAGTAAAATGCTTAATATTTTGCTGGAATGGAACAGGGATACTTTTTCTTTTTCTTTTTCCTAACTAGCAAATTAAGCTACATTTTTGCAGTGATGATGTTATTTTCTTTGGCTCGCTCTATTTGAAATGCTTTGGAAGTCTCTGGCGGAGTCGAGCCATCGGCACTGCCGACTGCTGTATGGAATCGATTTGCTGCAGCACCGACAGACCAGCTGCCGCGGCCTGTCCTGCGAGGGATTACCGAGCGGGCTGAAGCCGAGGCTCAGCCCATCTTTCCATAAAAATCAGAAGCCGGCGCCAGGAACGTAAGAGCAGTATCAAGTGCGCCTGAGGCATTTACAGCACCCAGCAGGGCTGTCACGGCCAGCCGTGACAACAGGTGCGCTGCGGGCCCCCGCTCTGCGCCGCGCGCTCCCGCCGCCGCCCGAACCGGCTCGACCGCCCCCCCCCGCCCC
>Ga0181612_166407_pt1 | contig 21932 bp, 9 predicted proteins | sample HoacroProtozoa21_FD_119630 | JGI IMG/M metagenome (GOLD analysis project Ga0181612, IMG submission 119630) | Hoatzin crop microbial communities from Cojedes, Venezuel. Combined Assembly of Gp0051906, Gp0051904, Gp0051908
AATAATTAATGTGGGTCTGGCAAGGAGATGTCTAAGGAAGCAAATTCAACATAATGGAATGATGGAAAAATCATTATTAAACATAATATGTTTTCTGTACAAGACATGAAATAATTGGCAATGTTGTACTAACCTCAACTAATAGGTCTCAATGATGGATTTGTGGACATTACCTCTTTCTGGGTTTTTTTTGGCGGGGGGATGGGATTTTTCTTTTTTTAATCAAATAATATGAAATTTCTCCAATTGGCTGGGAAAATGTTGATGCTTCACTCTATGGTTCCAAAGTAACACAAGTGTGGGGCTGAATATTCTTCTGTCATCTTCAGATGGCTTAACAGAGCAGCTGGCTTGAGGACCAGCAAACTTGTATTCTCATATCCAAGGAGCACTGCTGAGACAGTAGGGCAGACACAGAGCCCACAACACACAAAGATACCTTCTGGAGAGAAGCATATAAATGATTATGAGAGCTAAGCTATAAATAGGCTGAATGAAATATGGCATCACTAAAATGCATAGCAAAACTCAGTGTGATTTTAATGCTGCCAGAGTTTCATTCTAATTCAGCAGAAGTTTCTAGAATGAGAGAAAAGGTCAGATACACAAACCTGCATAAAGCGTGAATATAATTTATTTTATTCAAAGCTTACTTTCATTGACCTGATATTTCCTACATTTTAACACAGACATAAGTCTTGTCCTTGTAATCAGAAAATCTCATTTGAAATAAGATTTAGAAAATGTTGATGCCTTTCTATAGCTAATCAGGAATAATTTCTGAATCTGTGGAAAATTAAGATGAAAACTTTGTAAGACAACATTGGAATACTTCTAAATGAACACCTAAAGTTGGAGGCAAAATTGTTACTTTAAAAGCAGCAGTCCTGATCTTCTGACATCAAATGGAGGTAATAAAAAAAAAACCCTTAAATATACATTGCCACAAGTCACTTTACCAACTGGTCCTTCTAGCACATGGTGTGACAATGAATAGTCAAGGAACAGGTAGCTGCTGGATTAATTACATCTAACATTTACTTTTCCATACATGAATCTCTATCGTAATGTCTGTTTTAAGAGTTCGCCTAAGATGAACCTGATGTTATTCAGAAGGTTACAGTTGGCTTAGTATCATTGTTCCCTTTCCAATCAAAGGGAGAAAAACAGGAAACAAAAGTTTGTCTTTTGCTTTAAAACAGGTAAATTGCTGTTATGTAATATGCTGCAGTGTTTTTTTAAATGCTAACTTCTTTATTTTCATATTGAGAAATAGCTAACAAAATTAAAATAATCTTGAAAATCAGTCATTTGGGAGTAGAATAAAATATCACCACGGTCAGAGGCACTACAAAACCCCTAGGGTCTTACCAGAAATTTAAGGGACCATTGAGAATCTTTGTATCTTTAATGGACTAATTCAGATGCATCTGCACACAGAGGGTATGTTGGTTCCACTGGGATTTGTCATTTCATTTTGGAAGATTGCTGCAACAAACTTTAAGCTATGGTACAAGATCTTCAAAGCACACAAGACTTGCTTGTGTGGTTCATGCCGTTTATTGGGAGTGAGTACTTCTGATCATAAACCCAAATGCTCCCATCAGGGATACAGTTATAAGAGAGTCTAAAATCATTCTTGTAAATGATTGCAAGAGCATGTCAGTGACTTACTTGCCCACAGTAAAGTCAAAGTCAAATTGTTCCCAAGATGGAATCCAACAGAGCTGAAGGAATTGAAATGTTCAGAGTGAGATCTACAAATCCCCACTTCATTTTCGTGAGTGTTATGAAGACTTGTTTGACCCTTACTGAAGTATTTCCTGAGAGTATTTTATACTGCAGAACACTCCATAGGTCTCATCTGCTCTGATGTACACACCATGCTGAAAAGAACCAGTCTTCATAAGTCTTAGACTGTCATGTTCAGTTGTGTCTTACTAAATGCTTGCCTACCTGCCGGAAGGAACACCTCCACACCATATTAGTTACCCTTTTCCACAAGCGTTTATGCTGCCATGTTTCTCTCCTGTCTGTTTGTAACATGAGTTTATGTAAAGGTAAGGAGAAAATATGTAAGCAAACTTGAACATGTATTTCTAAAAATTATTGAATTCTTAAAAATCATCCCAATCTTTCAATCAGCAGGTGACTTCCAAACTTGCTTGTCCTTTCCTTGAGATTTGCTTACTGAAGCCCTGACAGAGTCAATCTGGGATCTTCCTGTAGGAGGTATTTGCTTTTGTATGTGCAAGAAAAGGGATTTCTTAGCAGTTTTCTTGTTTATTTTCTGATAATTACCACTGCCACAAAAAAGGGTAAAACTACTGATTTTTAAAAGTACATCTTCCAATAAAGTGGTGATAGTAGTGATGATAATGAGAACAGAGAAGGGTGCGACCACTCACTAGATTCAAAACAAAGAAAATACACAAATGAGTTACTTCTTTCTAAACTCACATCAAGCAACACAGGAGGTACTGAATATCCCCCTCTCTCTTCTTTTTTTTTTTTTCCCACTAAAGTAATTGTAAAACGCAACTGATGATTACAGGCAATTCTTGTTACACATGCTGGTTTCTCAATAATGCTCAAATTTATCTCTCAGAATCTTGAATTTTTATGGAATAAAATATTGCTTCTGTTTTCTACTTACAAAATAGCAAAACATGCAAAATGTTCCACTCTAATCAGTGGGAACAAAGTAATAATAGGCTCTGCTTCCTGAAATTTTCTTAGAAGCAAACATTAGTAACATAAAGTCACTTCCAACCACTCATTCTGTCTAATCTAATCTTCACTTTTATTTGATCACTATTCCCAGGGTATATGAGGAAAAAACAAAAATAAGAACACTCTATCATCTGCCCCTCTTCTGAGCGTCCAAGTGTTTGTTGCTTAATTAAATTTCTGAGGAGTTTTGTGGGAGGAGCAACAAGAGCCATACTGAGAGAAAGGCAAGTTGTAGAGGAGACCTTGCACTTAGTTCCCAGCTTAAGTGTTGTTCTCGCCTCCGAAGAGCTCCAACAAAGTTTGATTTTTCCAACAAGTAAGAGGTATGTCCCTTAGATCCTCACTTCTGAAGAAACAACATTTTATTGCCACAGCTGTACTCTCTTTTATTCAGCTGGAATGTGTAAAGAAATGCAGCATTTCCCTCTCTTGCTGTTGTTACCTGAATATTTAGCACAGAGCTTCCTGTATGACTATCTCTTTGAATTCCTAAATTGTGCTGTTGCTTCTTTATTAACACTTACCTACACTAATTTACAGCTTCAAGCTATAAGGGTTATTATGAAAGACTGCAAACAGTAAGGGCTCTCTACAGAAGATGATAAAATCTTTGTTCTTCGCATAAGCTGATATATACACACTGCTGCAAAAATCCTCTTCAGGCTCCATGACGTTCTAGTACTTCACATGTCACTTGAACATGGACTAGAAGTAGGTCAGGCTTTTGTAATCTCATTTCTTCAAATTTAGTTCGATCACAACAGAATTTCACAAGAGGATGGTCTCTGCAGGAGCAAGGCAAGTTTTAATGAAGAGATGTAACATAGAGAACTTCGGCTTTGCCAGTTGATTTTACATGCTTTGTCTACAGGGGCTTCAGGACACCTGTGCTGCTACACAAGTCAAACTCACTTGTTTTTGCTGAGGTTGGCATGTGTTGGCAATATTTGTAAGATATTTGGATATATTATTTGAGCAGGACATTGTTTGGAGCCTCTGAGCACCTCTGGAGGTGCTGATGATTCTGTCCACATACTCGAGCTTCAACACTTGTATTACACTTTTCCTCTCATAATACTTTGGTTTTGGTTACACTAGCCATGCCAAGTTACCATCACAGGTCTCATTTCATAGATAACTGATGCAACAAAGAATCTTTTGATACCACAAAGTCTGTAAGAAGGCAGCTCTAATGAAAAGTAAACAGGGTGATACTTGGTTGACCTTAAGAAAGTGATGTCAGTTCCGAGAAGACAGAATAGACTTGCTTTTTGTTAGGATCAGCAAAAATTCAATAGCAGGACCAAATAAAGCTGTGTGAATCGCAAGCTCCCCTGAGATACAGAGGAAGGATTTACTGGGTGATACGCTGACATGAATTGCCCTTCATTCTGTTACCAGTATAGACCCCAACGACCTCTGGATGCTACATCTGGATATGCAGAACAAATTCACGTAGTATCTTGCAGCACCTCAAAAAATAGTAAACCTTGTAGGTGTCTTGCAGAAGACTGACACAACTGTTGTGCTAGTGAGGCTAGAGAAGAAAAGCAGAAGGTGAAGTCAAAAAGGAAGAGGTGTGGAGGGTTTTGAGCTGGTTTCTTTTCTTTGCTAATCAAAGATGACATCAGCATAAATTAAGGCAGGTTTTTAAAGCAGTTTGTTTAACTGGTACTGGTGATACTACACTGTGTATTACTTGAATAGAAAGGTTTTCATTTCATACTTCTCCACGCTTGCAGTAGCATTATGAGATTATAATCTGTAAGGGCTAAACTCTGTTTTATTGCTTTCTTTTCACAATCAAATGATTTTTATGTAGTAATTAAAGTCTTTTGCAAAAATCATAGGTGTTAGCATATTGCTAATTTAAAAAGCAGTTACTAAATAATGGCCTATCATGCAGTGCACATGTTTCACTGTACACTTTGCTTATGTTGATATTGTTGTTTTCATTTTTATTTCAGCTAAGAGATCTATGCAAGACATTGCTTTCTAATCAGGTAGATGGGCAAGGATATGTAGGCACAGAAATCGCAAAATTGGTTCAGGTATACAGCAATCCACCTACAATTCCTAGTGATTTTACTGTGTGAATTTCCTGATCATTGCACGTATAACTAGCTAACTAGTTATTCACATGCAGCGAAAACTTATTTTCACCTAGAACCATAGGTGTATTTCTAGGGAATGTGTTGTATCTGAAGCTTTCAGAAATGTGGCCCTCTAAGAAATAATTTTGGAATTTAGCGTCTAAGTTTTTAAAGCTAATTGGAGGATTTTGATGCCAAATTCTCTTTTAAACCTATTTACTTCTTCTCATCTTCAGTAAATATTGATTTTAATAGCTGAAATAAATAATCAGAACAAACCAGCTACTCAATAATTTTCATGAAATTTATGTCTACTTGAGTTATATTTTCTATAGAAATAGAACACTATTGCTGTGACAAATCACTGGTATTTGACTTGCTATAGCTAGAAATAACCTTGTCTATCGGAACTCTATATTACTCAGATTATCGTAGTTTACTGTTTATTTTCCAGTGTAGGTTAGCACTTTGATAGACATTGCTAACATTAAAGCTAATGTCACGACTAGGGTAATACTATTTCAAAGATCCCTGGTTATGTGATAACAGTCTGTGGCCTTGCCTGACCTCTGTGATAAGTAAGGCTCTGAGCATCTCTCTCAATTTCATGTATTGAAAGTTAGAATCTCAAGTTAAATAGAGCAATATTATTACTAAATTCCTTCAGAAATGTTGAAAGTGACAGAATCAAAGTAAATTTTGGAATCAGTTGGGGTTTACTATTGGAATAAAGGTCTGCATAATAACGTGCAAGTTTAGGGAAAACCTGTACCCATATCCTTTGTTGGACAGACCTCAGGTTGGGCCTTGAATTATCAAGGTGCATGAATTCTCTTGATTCCACAAAGAAAGTTCCCAATTCTAATGTAATTCCCTACATTAAATTATGTCAATTTCTATAAAACCAGATTGTCAGTTTTTTAGGGAAGTTATACGTTGCTAATACAGATCTCAATGCTTATTGAAGATATTTCTTTTTAGTTATTCCTTTATGTCTAAAAGCATGCAGGTTTTATTAAATGCAAAATACTGAAAGGAACACAGAATCCGTATTACATGGCATGTCCTGCTGTGGCCTTACTTTACCAAAGAAACGTAGCAAAAATGTGCTGGTAATATCCTTTGTCTTCATTATAAGAACCTGTGTTACTACATTCTTTCTGATGTAAGGCCATTTACCTTGACTCCCAACTACATTTAATCTCATTACATTCACTGTCATTATAGCAACATCTCTATTCCACTTGAAAGACTTTAAAGCTCTGGAGGATGATATTACAGTAAGGGCAGAATATGCTTTATTGAATAGGGTCCTGTGTAAATTCCAGATATGATCACGCCATCCATTTTTATGAGCCTGCTCACGTGATTCTGGGTTAATGTAGCAATCGTGATTCTTCCAGTTAAGTATGTGGATGGGAAATCAGACCATGAATAAGCATCTTAAATATATTTATATTGAAAGGACCAAAAAAGATGTATTAAAAGATCTCAATATAGACCTTGACTGAAAAAAAGAACTTCTGTACTATTCCTGCAAAAGGTTCTACAAAATGAAAACATGTATAAGTGTAAATGTTCATGTTAGAAATAAGAATAAATTAATTCCAAGACAGGAAATGACATCACTGTAACTTACCCTTAATATAGAACTCAGTATTTCATGGATCATAATGGTTTTTGTAATTTTAATAACATCATATACAGTGCTGAGTTGAATAAGCTTTAATACTGGAAAAAAAAAATTCATTTAGGCTACTTGTCAAAGGATCAGCATTAGAATGGAAATTTTCACTGACAAAATGCTTCAGAAAACTAAAAATCCAAAGTGACAGGGTTGGGATTTTCAAGTCTTGTACTGTTAAAGGTGTCCCGGACAGCTGTGAGAGGCAGTGGGACTTCCAACAAGGTAGTAGAACAGATGAAGCTACTGTCATCTTCTCTATCTGTCCAGCTTTCTTAGGCCTATAAAGTCCATTTCTGAAAATATGTCTTTGTGTTGGATTACCTCTTTCATCTCCTGTATTCTTGTAGGTGACTGTACAGAATAGCAAGTACAAGGTGCAAGCAAAATTTATTTGCGATCAGATAAACTTCTTTCTTCATGACTTGCTCTAGATAACGGTGTAAATAGCTATGTGAAATTAATGGGTCATAAGATCCTTGTGAAAAAATGGTAAAAAATTCTTAGTGTATATCTGAATAAAGCATTCTTGAAGTACTCTGCATGACCATGCTGATAAATAGACTTATACAATAACTGAAGGGCAAGTTATTGATTCTTGCCTTTGGTCAGTGACAATGTTGTATGATCATTTATTATGGTAGATTTTATTAGGTGTGTTATTATGGGCTATACATAAAGCTTTATGTGCTAGTAGAAAATAAAATTGTAGTTTATCAGATTATTTCTCTGCCTCTAACTATCCCAGATGGGTGAAAACAGAGATTTGCAAGGTATAGAAGTTCTGAATGAATACAGACCTAGAGGATGATAATGTCAAAGAATATTCTGTCTGCTCTTTAGCCTTTAAAGCTGCAGCATCCAGTGTTGATGCTGGGATTAACCCAAGGGAAGAGTAACTGTAAAAACTTTGATTCATTGAGGTGGCTACTAAAGATTTTATTTTGCCTTTAGTATGGCTACAAGACATAAAGACTCGGTATGTCTTAGGCCAATATATGCAGAATATCTGTTTTTGTCAGGGGCAAGCTTTCTGCTGTATTAGCTTAAGTAAATATTCATGTTGCTAATTGGTTCCCATAATTTAGGTAAATTGTGTTTTTTGAAGATGACTTAAAGTGCAACAAGATTCATCATATGAACAGAAATAATTGCCTATCTAGCCATTTCAGTAACCTCTGCTATTCTTTCCTTTTTATCTCACTTTACAAAGCAACTTTATCAGGCCATAATAAGCATTACTCACACAGAGCCTGTAAGTTTTGTTTTAAAAGGGCATGTAAATGATGGAAGGAGAGACAAGACAGGCAGGAAATAGAACTCACTGAGGTTATAGATTCTTGCAGATTTTTCTTCCAAACTGTTATTCAGTAAAAAGATTTCCCTTTTCCTCATGACACAGAACCATACTTCTGTGCTATCTATTCCTGGCTGATCCATGGCACAGCATCTTCATCGTTTCTATTGAACTTGGGAAACATAAGATCAAGCTGACACAGGGCTTCCTCACAAAAAGATTCATTGGTTTTTCCACTGAACAGAGTTCTCATTACCGAGGAACACAATCTAATTTCCACTTATACAATGGATGGGTCCCATAGTTCACAAAAATATGTGGAGAGGAAAGGTGTCTTACAAACCTATCACTCTATCTTTCATCTCTTAGAGTTTATCCCTAGATAAGGTCAACAAAATGACATTTGTATTTCCTTTTCGTATGTAGTCCCATACAGGCATATCTAGAAGTGACATTTGTCCCAGGGTGCACAGTCAGATGTTTGTACAAGACTGTATTCCTGATGTAGTAACAGGACACTGTAATCTCCTCAGAATGATGGCTCCCTCTCCTATTCCTATGCATCTTGATGATCCTGAAAAATCTTTTCTGAATCACTATTTTCAGTAGTGTTTGTATGTATTAGTGTTAAATTTCATATCTGCTAGTTATTTCATTAAACAGCTTTGCTCCATAATTAGCTGATGACTTCATTGCTTTTCTCCTTTCTGATCAACGAGGAAGGAAAACAATTTCTTTCTCTTGTATTGCCACTCAGATATGTTCTGCTTTTTTCTAAAAATTAAGAAATTTGATTTTGTGTCTTTCTCTTCTGTATTAGAATTAATCAGACCTAGTTTAATATTAGGAGATACCAAGTAATCCCAGTTTAGAAAGTTTTGTGTTGTAGGAGTACTCTTTTATCACTCTAATAGGCATCAAACAGTAACAGGATGACTATTTTTGCCACTAGCTCTTCCATCATGCTGGAAAGTGTTCCTGTTTGCAAAAGAATCCAGTAAGGTCTGTTGGTTTGTAGTTCTAAAACCTGTACAGCTAAAAACAAACGGTTGATATAATTTGTTCTTTTGGGAAGAGAAAACCTAAAATTGGCAGGTGTACAGACCTGTAGCAGAATCCTAGAAACAGTTAAATCTACAGAAAAAGCTTGATCTCACCTTATTTTTTCTCAGACTGCATGTGAATTTAATCATGTAGAAGTTGAAAAAGGAGACATGCTAGACATTCCTAGTAGACATGCTTTGACCTACCATGACTATTTCAAAGGATTGCCAAATTCATAATTTTGAAGGAGCATTTTTCTTTGGAGAAAAATGAGGTAGATAAACCATTCTTCAGAGAAAATATTTGTAGAATTGGAATCTGAATTACTTGCTAACACACAATTGTTCTCACGCCTTGTCGCAATTGGATTTTAATTCAGCAATCTGAGAGATTTTACAAAATTAATCATTTGCTTTGATCCTGTGAATACATTCTCCTTGAGTAAAGACAAAATCAGTAGGACAAAACAACTGATGAGAGGAAGAAAAACCATCTTCCTATGCTCTAAAACTGTAGCTGTCCATTGACAAATGGTAGCATGTTCTACAATTAGCTTATAGCATATCTCAAGGAGAAAGATGCAGTAAAGACTTATGAGGGTCTCTCAGTGGAACGTGTCAGAATCTGGTGTTGGGGATGATTCAAGTTCACTTTGTCCTCCACCACATTGTCATCAATTTTCTTAACTTTAGCTAGCTGCTGGAAACAGTTTTCTATCTGCCATTGATATGTGCAAATTAATCAACACCATTAATCTGCATTCCAGATATCTGGCAAGTGTGTTCCCTACTACTAATAGCATTTTTCCCATACATTTGGAAACCTATGGACTAATGCATATACGATCTTATCTGTCATTACTGTCTGGTTTCTTTGAATATAACAAACTGACTTAATCTTTACATTGCGTAGGAAACGCTTGGGATTTTCATAAAGAAAAGGCATTGTTTAATTTAGCTGACTACCTTGGGGTTTATCTGATCTAGATGATTTCCTAGAATTTCCACAGACATATCTATATCCACACAGAAGGACGTTCTATTTCATTTACAAGCTTTCAGTAAAGTTTCAGCAGACATTGTAACCTTAACAAATGTACCGCTGGTATAGATTCAACTAAACTTAAGGGTCTTAATTTACTTTTGCCCATTCATTTGCTAGCAGCTGGTTTTTAGCACCTATAATCCACTGCTTCTGAAAGAGGGCATTGCATGTACAACAGCACTAGTGTGGATGTAGTGTTTCAACTGTTTTATCTAGCCATTTAATTATTTAATGTTGTATAATGTTGTCAGTTCAGTGTGTGGACATAACAATAACGGCTTTGTTGTTGACTTTTCTTCCAAACATACCAGTAAATACTGATAACAGCATCTTTCCTCTGCTGAGCAGTAAATGTTTGGGGCCTAGCAAACCAGTTTCCTGGCAGAAGATAAAACAGGAATATAGAAAGTCTCTTTATTCTAAATGTGTTTAATGTGCACATGATCCTGGGATATAAGTGCTATTAAATAGAACTCTTCTACTTTAAGAATCTAAGCCAAAAATAACGCTCAATATCCAGACAGAAATTGTCTCAAAGACTGAGACCAGGGACGAGACCAAGCTCTCCTGGCACTCCTATGGTTCCTCTGTAACCATCGCTACCTCAACAGTGAAACCTCAAAAGTAAAGACCATATTCTTATCAGAACTGGCACCTAAGAAAAAGAATTTAGAAAATTACATCTAGTAGCATCTTTTGGGCACACCTACCAGAACTACCAGAAGAATATGTTTGCAGATAAGATTTATTAAGCATTCAATGGAGCTAAGTACATGTTAATTATGCCTGGTCATCCTGCTGTACTATAGAAAATATTAGTGTTGTTTGCTTTTGTTTTTTACTTTTCATATACCTTTGCGGGTAAATATGTCAGGATGCTCGTTTATAGCACTGATTCCAATACCTGAACTCTTTTGCTTACTTTTTGATTGCTCTGTGTTCAGGTATCCTGAACAGTAAGCACAGACCTCATCTGTCTTTAAAGCCCATAAAAAAATTGCCATTGGAAACCTAGGTTGAGCCCTGAAACACATTGGCAGTTATGAAAATGATTCAGTCACTCGAGAATCATCTGGTATTACTCAATACTCTACCAAAGTATTTTCCCTCTAAAATTGGTTTTCATCCTTTCATCATGCCTGACCTACCATTTTGTCTCTGCTCAGATCTGTAGAGAACTGCCTTCACTCCTCTGGCTTGTGTCTGTTGCCTTTGGAGCCAAACTCCTGCCCTGTCTGTGGTGGGCCTGTAGCTTCCCACTGCTCCAGAGAGTTGCTTCTGCTGACCGTGCAGAATGGTCCCAGGAGGAAGCATAACAGTCAAAGCCTTGGCAGCGATATGGGGTGCCATGGGTTCTGTGTAAGTCAGGTAATAGCAAGTGTGAGCCAAGACATTGCAAGGTTTTACTGACTTGTGTTGAATCCCAGGTTTATTGGAGAAGTCTACAGAAAATGAAGATGCACTGCACGTCACTCGGGAAGAACTTAGAAGTCACTTCAGTGATACCTTTCCTGATCTAACCCCTGACAGTATTTCCTAAAGGCAAATCTGTGACTGTCTTAAAGGATGAAATACCAGTCCTTATATTCCTAACGGTCTGACAAGGTGCAAAAACTTGTGCAAAAGCATCTTCAAATTTTTCACCAGAAATCTCTATCCAAGAGAAACTGTGTGGCTAAACCTCTTGTTCCTCCAGATATACGGTCTAGTAGAAGATGTCCCTGCTCGCGGCAGGGGGGTTGGAACCAGGTGATCTTTAAGGTCCCTTCCAGCCCTTACCAATCTATGATTCTATATATTCTGTCTTGTTTCTTATCAAAATAGAATAAAAGGATTGATTTCTCAAATTCTGTAGAAAAAAAAGTGTTTACAAGATTTTTAAAAAAATGTTTTTCCTTATTTTGTGTTTCTACCATAACCTTATTATTCACAGAAAAACTGCAGATGTTTGTGCTTTCACTGTAATTTCTCGTAGGGGTCACGTGCTGCTTTTAATTACACCCTTCTTCCCTGCTGAGGCCTGTCTAAGTATTACCCAGAGCAACATTTTAGCCACTACATTTAGACTGAGACAAAAGCTAATCTTCAGTGTCAGAGGTTTACTGTACTGGATTTATTAACAACTTCACAATCTTCACCAGCACTTTAGAATTACTAAGGTCAAATTCATCCTAAGTAAAGTCAAGCATAATGAATTTTCAGACTGCTGTCTAATTCTGTGACAGGTGACAAAGTCTGTGATATAGCATGAAATTACAGAGAGATGTAACTGCAACAGAAAAAAGCAGCAGCTGTAAATACTGATGGGCACAATAATTATCCATTAACAAAAACTAAAGCATAAATCAAGTATAAACTATAAAGAAAGGATCCCAAGGAGCAAGAGTCAAATCAGGAAAAAGACTGTGCTTTGTACTGTACAGTCAAGGATAAATCTGTAATTTTTAGTGAAAACGCTCTAAATTGTTACCTCTTTATTTCAGAATGTATCTTGCTTTTATGTTATATTTCATTAACTCTGTGAAATATGTGTCGAAGTGCCAAGAAATTGATTCCTTCAGTTATGTTTATGAGGTGTCATTGATCTAAGTAGGAACTACATAAAATGCCATTGATCTAAATGGGAGTCTGGTTGAAACATCCAAGGGAAGAATATGGCATTTTGGTTCTACAGGAGCAAAACACCCACTAGATTAATTAATTCACATGCACTTTTCTAAAGTGACTCACAAACTCTTTCTGTATGTACTGAGACTAGAGAATTGTATGTTTCAACAGCAGGGAGTAGAGGTATGCAAGTCTTGTATTTGTTGCTGTAGTGAGCAATAAATTAGCATAAGCCCATATAATATTAACCTCCTTTAATTGCACTCTCCTTGTCTGTTTGCTCTACTGTATATATTTAGTTACATAGTCTCCGGGTGCTGTGGTGTTTCCAGTATGATCACAAATAAATGACTGTGCAGTTCATTTTCAGGCATCGACAATGAATTTTCATCAGCCTTTAGTAATGGTTAAAGAAGATTTTGACTGTTTGAAAACACTAAAGTGAATACTTAAATTGGTTGATATCTGTTGTTTCCATATAAACTTTTTCAGACACTGATAAGAGGTTAGATTCAGACTACAGATAACTTACAACATAATATGTCATTTAAGCATATTACCAAATCCAGATTTTATCAGAGAAGACAATGAAGAGGGCACAGATGAAAATGCAAATGTAGGAGTCTGATGAATGGGAAAATGAGCGACTCGGCAGGTGGCACTCTACCAATACCCAGATGAAATTAGAGAGTATTTTATGACTGAAAGTGGTGAATATTTGATGAAATGCAAATTTAAGGTGCTGTAAGCTACATAGATAGGGAATTCCTTGAGTTTTTAGCATATTCCAAACTAGGTGCTGTGTGTAGACAACACATCACAATAATCAGCACTTAAACCTTGATCAGATGGCTGTGTAATGCAATTCTACATGAACTAATCCATCCTGTAGACTTATTTATTTCCACTTTCTATTGTATAGTACTGCTATACAATATCAAAACACTGCTATATCGTGTCTAGAAGAGGGGATAATTTATTTGTGACTGAAAGAATACAGTACCATCATGGCTGATTTTTCTGAGAGTTCCATGAAATACAATCTATATCCGAATCAGGTTTGGCAGACCCACAACTTTCTGAAAATGCTTTTTGCAAATGTAAGATGTAGAATTACTGTGGAAAGGGATACACACCTAAAATTAATTGCTGTGTAGCAAAGCGTTTTTATACTACTTGGCTGACATTTAAACAAAAGTTAGCATTTCAAAAACACTTACTGAAACCATTAGCTTTCTTGCAGTGCATTCCAGTTCAATAACTAATAAAAAGAAGTGATATCTTCACATTAAAATTCTAATAAGGAAAATATTTTGTAGTCATTTCTGACTTCAGAATTGGGTTTTTTTCACTGAGTTGTATTGCTTTACAGGAAGAAATATCCATTGTTCATATACAATAACCTAACCTAAAAAAGACCTGTTTTATATCTATTTCCAAAGGTCTCCCAGCCTGGGGATATTAGTGGGAGATGACTGGAAAACAGGTTCTGTTGTATTATACAGCACGTTTTTTAAAGCCATAAAATAGCACAAGATTTGCTTATGGATTATGGATTGTTATTGTCTCAGTGGATAATTATTCTTGCAGTATTCATTTAACTGTTTAATACTTCAAGTTATACTGTTCTGGTGCACATTACACAGTTGGCAGAGGGGGTTACAGCAGCAAGCATGAGGGGTTAATTGACTTACTGAAGCAGTTTACAACTTGCTCTTGTCTTTGTCCTTAAGCACTACTGATCCACTGTAAACTAAGATCTATTGGGACAATATTTTTAAAGATGTTTAGTTTTCCACTAGCCTCTATTTTATTTGTGTTGATTCATTTTTTTTTGTCCCAAGATACTCTAGTGATAAAAAGGATAATGTCATTGTTGCCGAGTCTCTTTTTGTTAAGGTGAACATATTAAATTCTCCTACCCATTAAAGAGCAGATGTTGCTTTTTTTTGCAAAGAAATTTGCATACCCTCATACACTTCAGTTTGTGGAACAGAAATTGCAGTAATTCAGTAGGTAAATACATTTTCTTAGCTTACATAAAGTGCTGTAAGGAGATCTGAAGGTAGAAGTGTTACCCTTTTAAGTGATTTTTAAAATACCAGATCTTTTTTCAGTTAATTCTAATGGTTTGCTAGTGGTAGTATTTTACTGTTATCACCGTTCAGTGTGTTTGAGCTCTACTAAAGATTTAAATGAAAGTTTTATGGAATATGCTTTTTTAGAATTCAGAGGATTTTATGGATTATTATTCATAACATCTGCTACTTACAGAAAAAAACCCTTAAAACCCTCCTTTAATATGTATTTAATGCTTGGGATAAAAATTTATATTAAATAAGATTTGTTTTATTTTAGCGATTGTGTTTGTGTAGCTGTGGGAAAGATCCATTTGCTCTATAAACCCTTAGGTCTGAGGTTTATAGCTTGGCTATTAAAACTTTCGTTATGAGGAAACTTGATATTTCTCAGCATATAATGTATATATGTTTTTTTGCAAAAGATGGAAGACTGGGAAAAGAATACAAAATAGATATTTTAATATGAATGGTTACTAGTAATTAAAATGTACGTACTAAACATAATGTAGATCCTTTCAGTTTTCTTGCTGTAAGTTTTAGAAAATAATTTTCTTAAGAAACAAAGCTTTGCTAGAATTTAAGATAGCCACAAAAGAGGTCTTGGCAGGTATTCTAAAGGCAGACAAATCAAGCTGAAGTCCTTTTTCATTTTTAACTGCAGGAAACTCCCATTGTTTGGTTTTGTGCTTGACATTGAACTGGGCAGGTGTGTCCACATAAGGTGCAACAGGGAGGATTTGCATGCTGGCTTGCTGAAGTGACAGAATTGTGCAAAATAACTGCAGTGGTCTGGCAAGCTTCAGGAAGCAGGTGGATCTGAAGTATGTATCTCCAAAATTACAATGCTGGAAATGCCTGCTTGCCTGCTGCCTAACACAGGAGGCATCTACACCTTTTTCCCCACATTGTTATTCACCAGGCTCCTCTTTTGTACATCTTCACATGCCTAGAATTGCCACGCTCTTGATGGATTTGGGTGATACAGCCTCTAACTCTGAGCAAATTTGAGATCCAGAAATTCTGTGTGTGTATATGTAAATAGGATGTACAAAGAATAGGAGAATTTGTGTATGCGTATTGGCACATTTAGATTTACATACAAGAGAAGATGTTGATACTGACTTTTACTGAATACAGACAACACTGTTCATTTAGAAGGTTTAGAAATCCCCTTCTCCTCTTGTATTCTTACCTTTGTTCACTTGCATTTACAAACGCTCTTAAAATTGAATAAATATGATAGAAAACGGTAACAATATCACATCAATCAGCAAGAGAGTCTTTTTTTTCAGAAAAGTTTTTTCACCAGGAAAAAGATTGGCCAAATGGAATTGTCTAAGAAATCATGAAAGTTACATCAGAGAACTTTTCTAAAAAGGATAGATATTTTGCTAAGCCAAGTGAAGAGACCAGAACAATCAGCAGCCTGATAATTAGAGTATTTACCTCAGAGTATTTGGAAATGCTGGAAAGAACCTGGAGTTACAGGGGATACAAGACTGAATGTGAGCTGCCAGTATCCTCTTATCATCAGTAAGACAAACCACAAACTGGGATAAATTATATATGTCTGCTCATTTCTGGTGAGGCTGCACCTCAAACACTGCATCAAGTTTCAGGCTCACCAGGTCAAAGGGAAGTTGACAGACTGCAGTGGATCCGTCAGAGTGTTGTCAAGATCAGTAGAGACCTAAAGCATCAGCTCTGAGGTTGAGGGAGATGCACTTGCTTAATCTGGCAAACATTCTAATAGCAGCCTACAACTACTTTATAAGGAATTACAAAGATGATGGTGTCAGTATCTTCTCAACAGATGACATAAAAAGGGGCAATCGCCATGAATTGTGGCTTGGGAGGTTCGAATGAGACCTTCCTATCAAGACTGTCAATGCATATACAGGTTGTGAGTGTGCTTTTCATACTCCCACATCCCACAATCATTTCTTTTACTATGTTTAACACTTCTACCAATTTCTGTTGCTTTTAACACAGAATGAGTTTAAACCAGATGCAAATTTCCAGTTACTCACTCTCTCTGCTATCTCCTGCCATATCATTCTATTTAAGTCTCTTATGGGAATATTCACATCTCATTTTTGCACGGTGGAATGAATTAAAGGTAAAATATCAAGTTGGAATTCCCCAGGAAAGGAATTTCAGTCAGCTTTCATAACAGGTTTTAAGCAGACTCAGAGGGGTTTATTTTATGGATTAATAGTACATGCAAAATATCTGCATTGACCTAGTAGATACCAACAGCTCTGAGGCATTTGAGTCTGTTGGATTAATGATTAACTGATTAAAAATTCTCAGTAGTTTTTTACGTAGTAGACTATCATATTCTATCAAGTAAACCATACAAGATTATTTAAAATTGTAATTCAAATGAAGAACTGTTCTTCCTCAAATATAGTAGAGTTCTATGGAAAATAAAGCTCTAATAGAATTACCAGAATAATTTACCATTGCATGACATGAAAGTGGCTTAAATCTCTGCTGGCAGATGAGCACGCAGAGTAATGGTTCAAAGTGATCATTACTACTTAATCATGACATGTTCTACTAGAAAGAGGTAGTTATAATTCTCAAAAATGAGGCATTTATATTTCCTCAACTCTTTCTGTTCTTCCTCTTTATGGCATATATCAAGTGACAAGGTTCATATTGAAGTGAAATTTGTTCAAATCAGTTAGTGAATTAGTAGAAGAATGACCATAAAATTGTTGTTTAAACTTTACTCAAATAACAAAAATAATTTCAAATAGTAGATATCGCTGTTCTCATCATTGACTTGAAAATCAATAGCACATAACAATTCTTGGTTTTACTCCAATCATTTATATTTTTTTTATATATTTACAGATGCAGTTAGGTAGCAGTCTGCAACATGCTGACAGTTCCATATCCTATTTCTCATGTTTTGTTTTGCTACATTACATTTGCATTATTTTCTTGATGTGGCATACTGTGGAACAAAATTTAATTGTTGCTATTTTTAGTTTACCAAATTAACTTTCTTCATCAAGAACACCTGCAGAAAGAGTCCCTGGAAAGTATATGGGAAGCTTTTTTAAATGTACATGAATACATTTGTGCCTCTTAATATATGAGAGGTAGTTTGAAAGAGTCAATAATAATCCATAAAAGATTAAAAATTATGAACAAGATTTTAAAAATTACTAGAATTTTGATGCCAGTTGATGCATGCCTAAGGGGCATTGGAAAAACAAGCTCTTTCCAATTGTCGATAGTATATACCTACTATATTACGGCTAATACATCTTCACAGAATTATCTTGAATACTGTAATCAAAATGTTTTCCTGTTAATCATGGAAGTCATTATTTGGCCAAGCCTGCTGTGACTTTTCACTGGAGAAATGAAGTGCCTAGAGCCCAGAGAAATACCATCAAAGCTTTTCAGGATTAGAGAGAGATGACTTGCCTGGATTACTCAGTATCACCCCTACTAATGAAATCCAATAGATGATGATGGTGTGGAAGTTCATTGTAGGTCATTAGACATCTCAGTGTTGTATCGCTTATTATGTCTACTTAAAAAGCCAGGACTGTCTCCTAAAGCGCTAAAAATAATATTAGACTTTTCTAGGTAACAAAAAGTGTGTTAATGATTTTATTCTCACATGAGTGGGTTACACTAGGTATTCCTTTATTCACAACTCAGAGTTGGGCCATCACCTCGGTGAGTGGCAAAGCTTAACTCGCTAGAGCAGTTTATATACATTTATTAAACGGATTACATCAAGTCTAGAATCTTCATAAATTTCTAAGCAACCATTCCGTTCCTTTAAGTACATCATTTATTAAGTCCTCTCTATTCTTCTGTCTTTGTAGAATTCTCCCTCGCTGGTTTCAGTCCCTGCTTGGTTTCAGGGTCGTCTCGGAGTCGTCGTCTGTCCTTCATCTTCTTTTGTGAATTCTGTTTGGTACAATCCATACAGTTGGTTTCTATCCCAACAGCAACATACCAGTTGTATGGTTTCTTAACACAACTGTGTTTACACAATGGAATCTATGTTCTAGTTCTATGATTTATATTTTGGTTATAATGGACATTGTCTTGTGTTAAAAGGAGGGGAATGGTAGTTAATGACACCTTGCAAAGTAAATTTTGCCATGGAATTCTCTTTCAATGGATTCATATTTTTGTGTTTTAAATTCTGTGCTTTGTGAGCAGTATTGCTTGTTGTAACAGGACTGGACAATTTCAAACATTCCTATTTCACAACCACACAAGGTTTAAAGTATAAATTTTTCTCATACTCAATCAGATTAGAGAGACTATACGTCAAGTATATTTGTAAGAGCAGATTGCTCCTCGATGTTTCAGTAAAGGTTTCTGGTTTTTTGTCTCACATTGAGCTTTCTTTTCCTTGTTTCCACTGTGTTTTCTTTCTCCCTTTTGAAGTGTCCTTCACTGACACACAGTCTCTGCACTGCAACCTCCCTGACTTCTGGCCAGGATGTGGTGACTTTTCTTCATTCTGCCCTGCCTGTTATGTGGCCATTTGTTTGCTAATGTCAAGCAGCCACTGTGGCACATTAGGTCAAGCTGTAAAAAGTAACGTCCAGGCTTCTTTTGATACTGTCAAACACATGGAAAATACCTGTCCTGTGGGATCATTATAGCACTTATAGCATTATAACATCTTTCTTCAGATCAAGTGTCCAACATCACATATAAGATCTTCAGTAAGGTAGTTTTTAAAATGGCTCTAAACATGAGGTTTCTGCGTACTGTGTCTTGCTTATCTTTGCCTGTAAAGGCCAGTCTATGTACAGAAGCTCTAGGAAACGTTCTTGCTCTTGGGATTATAAATTATAGTTTATCAACTGAAATACTGTTCTTTACCTCTATAAAAATAAAAAAAAAAAAGTACAAAAGCTAATTGTTATATTCAAAAGAAGAGCTCTTATAACTTGTGACTTGTCAAAGACCAGGTCAGGCAGTCTAAAAAGCTTGTGAGTTTTGCCCCGAGTATGTGTTGAAATACCTCGAAAAATATGCCTTGAGTTTACGCCTTGCAGGATAATGCTCTCACTGACAATTTTCATATCCATTACTACAGCTGTATGTAGCCAGTTAAAGGCAGTAATAACTGGAAAAGTCTAGAGAACCCATGCTTAAAAAATCAAGAAACATTAATTTTGTGTCATAAAAGAATGACAGTGCAAATAAAATAGGTTGATATTTGATCCACAGACAATGACACTAATTAAAAGACAGAGATCATGTGCTGATTTCACATTTCTGGGAAATATTGGGAGTGGCATTTGAGAGGACACAAGGTGTTAGTGTCTATATGCAAGACGAAAAGAGCAAATGTAATGTTTTTAATTTATACGGATGCTTTTTATAGCTTGTGATATAGTAAAGTTAGAATTAATTTACTCAATACAAGGATTTAAATGTTCTAGAAAAAATTATTTAGTTCTTTAGTAAAAAATACAGAGAAAAAGATTTTGAGTTGTAAAACAGAGAAAGACAATTACTCTGGGAAAAATCAATAAGACTATGCACAAGGGAGAGAGGGATACTCAGCATGAGTTAAGGGTTAGTAGAAATAAGCCTTTAGTGTGAAATTCAATCATGTGCTAAGTACCAACACAGACATATCACACGAACCAATTAAGGACCATTTAAGACTGATGTACTTTTTCATTAAGTGTCTCTTAAATGTAAAACTTGACTAGGTCCCATCAGTCAAATATTCACTTAAAGGTGACCAATAAAGGTAGTAGAAAAGCTTTTCCTTCAAATTACCTTTTATTTTGACCAGGAATAATCTTGCTGAGAAGCTTAAAAATAGTCTATAAGTAACCGGAGGTTAGAAAGGTAGTCTGTGCTTTTACAAGTCCCTAGCTTATTTATAATTACAAGATGCACTGAATTTTGCTCTGCAAGGCTGCAGTTCCTCATAGAGCAGCTTGTGAATTAGTAAGAAAGAGTACTAATTGTTTGCTTGATCATTAATTCGCCATCCGGCTTTTCATATCATCATTTAACTCCATTAAGCTTAATGTTTATACATATACTGTATTAATGATCTCACATACAAATAGCAGTGGAAATACAGTGATTAGTGAAATAATCACATAAAACATCAATTTCATCAGTAGTAATGTTAATTCCATCAATTTACAGCATTACAATAGAAACTGGATCACAATTGGAGATGTATTTTTAGAGATCATAAACCATTTCCAGATGAACAAAAACCCACGAAAAGAACACTGTGTCTTTGTGGGCTATACTGTAACAAAAAAAACTAAACCACCAAACCCCCCAAAACACTCCCCCTAAAACAACAACAAAAAATAACAGAAAAGAGGATGAGTTGCTAGTGAGATCAGTATGATAACTAGAAGTATTGCAGTTCTCATTTATTTTGGTTCTTCCTTCATGACATCATGATGGCATGACAGCGATCCTTTTCAAGAGTTGTGTTTCTCTTTTCTATAAGAGTTCTTCCAAATGTTGATCAAGACAACTGAAATATAGACTGGCTATCTGTGAAAGCTCATAAAAAGGCAAGAAAGCTAGGGAGATGTACAGTAAGATTTCCATATAAAGCACTTCAAAGACTATAAAGATTCAGAAGGTATAAACTGACACTCCTTCGGATCATTTACCAGTTCATACATACCACTGAGATTCTAGTCCTAGGGTGGTTTTATTTGGGAAGAGTAGGAAGTAGTGGGAACACCATGCAGTATTCAGAGTAGCAATGGGGGCATTTTCTGCATTGCACAGCTCAGTGAAATAAATGCATCATGAAATTAAGGGCCAGTGCATTTAGAACAAATAAAAGAAAATATTTGATGCAGAAAATAGTTAGCCCATGGATTTTTCAATGGCAAAAAGTCAACTAATGTGTCTACATGTAATGAGGCTGGGTAATTTATGTTTGCTAATACTATTTGTAGCAGTAATAATACAGATGATCAGATCTGATGTGTCAGAGAAATATGATGAAAAGGGAACACTTCTTTCTTTTTCTTACTGTCATTTCATAGTAAGTTAGATGTTTTATAGGTATATAAAGACATAAAGTATGAGAGGAGCTGTAGAACAGTAGATAGACCCATTATGACTAATTTTCTATTACTTACTCTGTGAATACCCAATCCAGAATGCCCATTGTTGCCAAACTGTAGAAAATATTTCTATTTTAAGAGTTAGTTTGGACAAGCAAAGCTGATAAATGTTAGGGCTAAAATAAAACTGCAAAGCAGAGCTAAGTGACCCAATAATCATATCTTACAACTTTTTTATTTGTATGACACTTGATTTATACGGCTGTAGTTTCCACTAATTTCAATGATTCC